>Ga0210009_1001815_pt1 | contig 16849 bp, 18 predicted proteins | sample CryGeyCG2114_065_FD_185457 | JGI IMG/M metagenome (GOLD analysis project Ga0210009, IMG submission 185457) | Groundwater microbial communities from aquifer - Crystal Geyser CG12_big_fil_rev_8/21/14_0.65 (SPAdes) (version 2) | ecosystem: Environmental > Aquatic > Deep subsurface > Groundwater ... | reverse complement strand
TATCAATTTAATCGCGGTTTTGGATGAATTTAGATAATTTGATAATAAAAAAACCGGCGGCTAATCGACCGGTTTTTTAATTTATCTTTATTGGATGAGTAATTTATATAAACCCGACTGGCTGCCGGTTTTTCCCGGAAAATAAAGGAGATTGCCTTCAGAGTTAATGGTAAGGGGGCCGATTAAATCAAGCCTGGCCAATTCGGCGATATTTCTTTTTTCTCTCTCGTCAAGCTCGATGGCGTTAATGGTTTTTGCGGTTGAATAAATAAGGTAATTATTGTTTGGATGCATGACGGCGTTATTGATGACGGCGCTGATTCTGGTGATTAAGGTTTTTTGCCGGCCGGCTAAATTGTACAGCCAGATTTCAAAGTCGTTGGTGTAGAGCAGGTTATTTTGGTTAAGCCAGCTGGAGTTATTGACATTATTGATGGTTTCTATCAAGGGAGAATAGTATTGGGCCGTCGGGTCGATTAAGTAAATAATTTTACGGCCTTGGTCGTAAATATTTAATAAAGAGTGCTCGGGGTTGATGAAAGAGTTATTGCCCGCGCTCGGCAAGGCGATGTTTCTAATTTTTTTGCCGGACGCCAAATCATAAATTGTTAGGCTGTTTACCGGTTTGGTTTCGGTGATGACAAATAAATTCGCCCCCTTAACTAAAAAATCGCTCGTCGCCACGCCGCTCAGTATTTTTTTAACTGAATTTCCCGAGGTTAACTCAAAAACAGAATTTTTATCCTGATAATATAAAAGATCGCCGCTCCATTTATAGTTAAACGAGCCGGCGGTTAATTTTCTTAATTCGGTTTTAGCGCTTAAGTCATTTAAATTGAATAGATAACCGTCAATGACGATTCTGGCGCCGTCTGGCGACCAGGCGATATTTTTTCCGGCGAGCCCTTTCTGGGCGACAAATTTTTGCGTTTCATCGGCCAGATTGAAAAAAGTTAAGCGGTCGTCGGAAATAATTAAAATTTGTTTTTTGTCCGGCGCTAAGCTGGTGGCCACCGCTTGAGCCGGCATGATTTGGCTGGGCGGGTTGTTTTTAAACAAAGAAATGTTTTCCGCGAAGGTGGCGGCGCCGGGGCCGATGGTTAATTTTTTTTGCCAGCTTAAATAGCCGTCAAGTTCGACCGCGACGGTGTATTCGCCGGGCAGAAGATTTTTAATTTTAGCCGGCGTGGTCAGGAATTTTTTCTGCTTAAACAGCGAACTTAGCCAAGTTTCCTGGGCCTGGCCGTTGAGCAGGACCTTGGCGCTGCGGGGGCGGGAATCAATCATAAACATGCCGGTCCGTTGGACGGAAAAGGCATTTTTGCCCAAGCGGTAGCCGGCGGCGTAGAGCATAATCGCCGGCGTGATAGCGAAGAATAAAAGTATAAAAATCAAGCTTAAAATTCTTCTTACTCTTAAAGTCATAAATTAACTTTACCCCGTTAAATCCGCTCGCCCCGCGAAATATGCTGCGCCTCCCGAAGTGATTTAACGGGGGCGGGCGGAAATTTGCCAGGTAAATTTATTTAACGGGGTGAGTCAAGTCGTTTGATATCCGCCCCCAACCGGCTTAGCCTTTGGCAGATATTTTCGTAGCCGCGGTCAATTGAATATGAATTGAAGAGAATGGATTTGCCTTTAGCCCTAAGCATGCAAATTAAGAGGTTAAGGGCGGGACGTAAAGCCGGCGGGCAGACGATTTCCGCCGGTTTTAATTTGGTCGGCCCGGTAACCGTGACGCGGTGGGCGTCATGCAGCATGACCTTGGCGCCCAGTTTATTCAGCTCGGTGTAATAAATGGCCCGGTTTTCATAAACCCAGTCGTGAACCAGGGTTTGACCTCTCGCTTGGGTCAAAATCGGCAGAAACAGGGGCAGATTATCAATATTTAAGCCGGGGAAAGGTCGGCCGTAAATTTTATCCGGCAGAGCGGTTAGTTTTGAAGGGATGATTTCCAGGTCTACCAAAGCGAATTTGCCGTTGGTTGATTTGTAAGCGCGGCCGACTTTAAAATTCTGCCCCATGACTCTTAATTTTTCCAATTCCAGGCTTAAGAACTCTATGGGGCAATGGGTGATTTTCAATCGCGAGCCGGTGGTGATGGCGATGGAAATAAAAGCCATGGATTCAATCGGGTCGGGCATAATGGCGTAATTAATTGGTTTAAGTTTCCTGACGCCGGTGATTTCAAGTTTAGTGGTGCCGCTGCCTTTGATTTTGGCGCCAGCTTTAATTAAAAAATAGCATAAATCTTGCACCATGTAGTTGGGCGAGGCTAAATTTATTTCGGTTTTTCCCTGAAGCAGAGCGGCGGCTAAAATGGCGTTTTCCGTGGCCGTGTCGCCGGATTCATACATGGTGAAGCTGGCGCCTTTGGCCGCGCCGCGGTTAATCAGGAATTGGTCGCCGGCTTTTTTTACTTTGATGCCTAAGTGGTTTAGGGCGATGACGTGCGGATTGACCGTGCGCTTGCCTAATTTGCAGCCGCTGGTTTTCGGCAAGACGAAGCTGGGGAAAACCGACGACAAAGAACCAATTAGCAAAATAGCCGAGCGGGTTTTTTCATAAGAGTCGCGGTTGATTGTTTTCAGGTTGATTTTGCCCTGGTTAATTACTTCCAACCGGTTGCCGCTCAACCATCTTATTTTTAAGCCGATAGAAGTTAAGATTTCTATAATCCGGTTGACTTCTTCAATTTTGGGCATGGCGGACAAAATGGTTTTTCCCTTAATCATGGGCAGGGCGCAGAGGATGGCCACGGCCGAATTTTTGGCCGAATTGGTTTTAATGGTGCCATGCAGTTTACGGCCGCCGTTAATGATGAAATTTGACATATGCTTTATCATACCCTAAATTATGGCTTTTTTCAAGATTTGGCAAAATAGATAAAGTTATGATAAGATATTAAGGTGAATAATAATAATGCCAATCCGACCGGGCGAATGCCAATTTTAAAAAAACGCGGGATTTTAAAAATCGCCGGCGTTATTTTATTGAGCCTGATTCTGCTCTCGGCCGCTTTCGGCGGCGGCATGATGCTGGCGCAGAAGAACGAGTTTGTTAAATCAGCCAGCCTTAGGGCGGCTAATTACGCCGGCGCGGTCTACAATAAATATATCACGGCGCCAGCCAATAAATTAACGGCCGACGTTGATTTTAATTTATTTTGGAATGTCTGGGACCTTTTAAAAGACGAGTATGTCGCTAAAGACAAACTAACCGATAAGCAATTGTTTTACGGCGCGCTCAAGGGTTTGGTCGATTCGGTCGGCGATCCTTACACGGTTTTCATGGAGCCGAAATTGGCCAAAGAATTTTCCGACGACTTGGCCGGAACTTTTGAGGGCATCGGCGCGGAAATCGGCAAAAAGAACGATATCATCACCATCATCGCGCCTTTAGCCGATATGCCGGCGGAGCAAGCCGGCCTTAAATCCGGAGACAAAATTTATGCCATTGACTCTGTCTCCACGGCTGGCCTGACGGTTGATGAAGCAGTCGGCAAAATCCGCGGGCCCAAGGGCACGGCGGTCACTTTGACGATTTTTCGGGAAAGCTTTGACAAGGCGAAAGATTTTAAAATAATCAGACAAATAATTTTGGTTAAAAGCGTTAGGACGCAAAGGCGCGACGACGGCCTCTTGGTCATCACCATAACTAATTTTAATGATGATACCGCGGGTTTATTTAAAAAGGCGGCCGCCCAGGCGGTGCTGGAAAATCCCTGGGGCATTATTTTGGATTTAAGGAATAACCCGGGCGGCTATCTGGAAACCGCCATTGACGTGGCTAGCGAGTGGATTGACCAGGGCATAATCGTCACCGAGCGGTTTAGCCCGGAAAAGAAGAATGAATATTTAAATCGCGGCCGGGCTCGCCTGAAAGATTTTTCCACCGTAGTTTTAGTTAACCAGGGCAGCGCTTCGGCCTCGGAAATTGTCTCCGGCGCCTTAAAAGATTATGGCAAAGCCACCATCGTGGGCGAGAAAACTTTCGGCAAAGGTTCGGTGCAGACTTTGGAAAATTTGCGCGATAATTCGTCGGTTAAAATTACCGTGGCCGAATGGCTGACGCCCAAAGGCAATAATATTAATGAGCAGGGGATTACGCCGGACCTTGAGGTTGACCTGACAGCCGATGATTATAACAATAATAAAGATCCGCAGCTGGACAAAGCGGTGGAGATTTTGACGAAAAAATAACAGTTGCATCCTGCCGAGAAAATCGTTTTTCCTGCTTAAGACGAAATTTGTGCAGTTTTTTCTAAAAAATTTTTAGAAAAAACTTGCTACAATTTCGTATGCGCGATAAAAACGATTTTCTCGGCAGGATAAAACATATATAAATATGGCGAAAAAAAGCAAAGAGACAAAATACATTTTTATCGTGGGCGGCGTCATGTCCGGCGTGGGTAAGGGCATTACTTGCGCTTCGATCGGTCGGATTTTAATTTCCAAAGGTTATAATGTAAGCGCCATCAAGATCGACCCATACATTAATTTGGACGCTGGCACCATGAATCCGACCGAGCATGGCGAGGTCTTCGTGACTGAAGACGGCGATGAGACCGACCAAGATATTGGCAATTACGAAAGATTTTTAAATAAGAATATTTATCGGGAAAATTATATGACCACCGGGCGCGTTTATTCCGCGGTAATTCAGCGGGAACGCAATTTGGAATACGGCGGCCGGTGCGTTGAAGTGGTGCCGCATATTCCCGAAGAAGTCATCCGGCGGATAAAATTGGCCGTCAAGAAAGATAAGGCGGAAATTATGATTGTGGAAATAGGCGGCACGGTCGGGGAGTATCAAAATCTGCTTTTTTTGGAAGCGGCCAGGATGATGCATTTGGCCGCGCCGGAAAATGTTTTGTTCATTATGGTGTCATATTTGCCAATCCCGTCAATTATCGGCGAAATGAAGACTAAACCTACCCAGCACGCGGTCAGGGCCTTGAATTCAGCCGGTATCCAACCTGATTTTATCGTTGCCCGTTCAGTTGTATCGATTGACGCGCCGCGGCGCCGGAAGTTGGCGATATTTTGCAATATTCAGGAAAACGATGTTATCAGCGCGCCGGACATAAAATCAATTTATGACGTGCCGATTAATTTTGAAAAAGATAATTTAGGCAAGCGCCTTTTGGAAAAATTCAACCTGCCGCTAAAAAAGAAAGATTTGGTTGATTGGCGGAAAATGGTTAATAAAATTAAATCAGCCAAGAAGCCGGTTAATATCGGCATGGTGGGTAAATATTTTTCCACCGGCGATTTCTGTTTAACTGATTCCTATATTTCCGTAATTGAAGCGATTAAACACGCGGGCGCGGCCAATAATGTTAAGCCGGTCCTCTCATGGATAAACGCCGAAGACGTGGAAAAACAAGGCGTGAAAATTTTAAAGAAGTTTGACGGCATCATCGTGCCCCAGGGCTGGGGCTCGCGCGGTTCTGAAGGCAAGATAAAAACTATTGAATATTGTCGTGAAAATAATCTGCCATATCTTGGTTTATGCTACGGCATGCAAATGGCGGTCATAGAATTCGCCCGTAATGTCCTGGGCTTTAAAGGCGCTAATAGCGAAGAAGTTGATGCCAAAACCGCTTACCCGGTGATACATATTATGCCCGGCCAAAAAGAGCTGTTGGCTAAAAAACAATACGGCGGGACCATAAGATTGGGCGGCTGGCCGTGTAAAATCGCGCCTGGCACGCGCCTGGCCTCCGCCTACGCTAAAGCTTCGGCGGACAAGGCGGCAGCACTTAAGAAAAATAAGCTTATTGTGTCCGAACGCCACCGCCACAGGTATGAGTTTAACAATAAATACCGCGAGCAATTGGAAAAAGCCGGTTTGCGCGTGGCCGGTGCTTCACTGGACGGAAAAATCGTGGAAGCCGTGGAAATCACCAAGCACCCATTTTTTATTGGCACGCAATTTCATCCCGAATATATTTCCCGGCCGCTCAATCCGCACCCGCTCTTCGTGGAGTTTATCAGGGTGTGCGGGAAAGGGAAAAAATGATTTTTTAAATAAAAAGAAAGCTTAGTTGCCAAGCTTTCTTTTTATTGTTTAAATTTTTACTTTTGCGCGATGACGTTGACGATTTTGGTGGCGACCAGCTGGTTATTGTATTTTCTGATTTTTTTAGTGGTGAATTTGACCAAGCCGTTGATAATTGAAAATAAAGTGTCGTCTTTGCCGGTTTTAACGTTTTTGCCGGCGCGGTATTTAGTGCCGCGCTGGCGGATGAGGATAGCGCCGGTTTTGGCGTATTCGCCGTCCTGGAGTTTTACGCCCAATCTTTTACTTTGGGATTCGCGGCCCAAGGCGGTTGAGCCGCCGGCTTTTTTATGTGCCATAAAGTTATTTACGAATTACGAATTTAACTATTTCAATATAACAAATATTCAGTTAAGCGTCAAGGCCGGGCGAAGCTTGACAGATATTTATGGCGTGGTATTATATTAATACCGACTAAATTAGTAGGAATTACACCTCACCCTAACCCTCTCCTTAGTAAGGAGAGGGGAAAATAAATATGATATTTTCCACCCGTTCAAGCTACGGACTGCGAGCTATGATAAATTTAGCTAAAAGGCAAGAGCGTGGTAGCGTGGCTTTGGCGCAAATCGCCGAAGAAGAAAAAATTTCCATGAAATATTTGGAAAGGCTGTTTGCCGGCTTGAAAAAAGCCGGTTTAGTTAAAGCTGAAATCGGGTCCGGCGGCGGCTATAAATTAGCCAAAAGCGCTTCTAAAATAAATATTTATGATATAATTATAGCGCTGGAAGGCTCTTTGAACGCCTTCCATTGCACTGATGATAAAGAAAAAATTTACTGCAGTAAATTTTGCAACTGCGAAGTGACTCACGTCTTGTTAAAAGTTGAGCAAGCCGTCAGCCAGACTTTGAAGAAAATAAAATTAAGCCAATTACTATAATTAATATGCAATATAGCAAAAAAGTCATTGAGCATTTTAGAAATCCCCATAATCAGGGGCGGATTAAGAACGCTGACGCGGTCGGCCAGGTCGGCAATCTGGCTTGCGGCGATGTCATGAAAATTTATTTAAAAATTTCTGAAAATAAAAAAGGCGAATCAATAATTAAAGACATTAAATTTGAAACCTTAGGTTGCGCGGCCGCGATTGCCGTTTCGTCGGCCTTAACTGACCGGGTTAAGGGCATGACCTTGGCGCGAGCGCTGACCATAGAAAAAGACGATATTGTTAAAGATTTAGGCGGTTTGCCGCCGATTAAAGTGCATTGCTCCAGGTTGGGCGTGGAAGCGCTGCATCAAGCGATTAATCAATATTTTAAAAAGTAAAAATATGACTAAAAAAAATATTGCGGGGAAAATTAAAAAAGCTTTGGAAACAATACGACCCTCTCTCCAGCTGGACGGCGGCGACGTGCACTTCGTGGAGTTTGACGCCAAATCTGGCGTATTAAAAGTGGAATTAATGGGGCAGTGCGCGCATTGTCCCATGTCGCAAATAACTTTAAAACAGGGGATTGAAGCGGAAATAAAGAGGGCAGCGCCGGAAGTAAAAGAGGTCCAGGCGGTGTCATAATAATTTTTAACTTATGCCAAAAAATATTAAGCCAATCTACTTAGACCATAGCGCCACCACGCCGCTGGACAAAGAAGTACTGAAAGCCATGCTGCCGTATTTTTCACAAAAATTCGGCAACCCGTCGTCACTCTATAGTTACGGCCAGCAAGCCGCGGCCGCGGTTGACCGGGCGCGCCAACAGGCGGCTGAATTTTTAAATTGCCAGCCTGATGAGATAATTTTTACTTCCGGCGCCACCGAAGCGGATAATCTGGCAATTTTTGGCGTGGCCAGCGCTTTAAAGAAGACTTCAGGCGGTAAGTTTCATCTGATCACTTCCGCCATTGAGCATCCGGCCGTGCTGGAGCCGTTTAATCAGCTTGAGGAGCAAGGGGCGGAGGTTTCTTATCTGCCGGTTAAAAAAAACGGCGTGGTCGATTTGGAAGTTTTTAGAAAATCCATAAAAGACAATACAGTTTTCGTTTCTATAATGTATGTTAACAACGAAGTCGGTTCAATCCAGCCGATCAGGGAAATGGGGAAAATTATTGAAAAGATTAATCGGGAGAGAGCCAGGCGGGGGAGCCGCCGGAAAATTTATTTTCATACTGATGCCGTCCAGGCCCTGAATTTTTTAAATTGCGACGTGAAATATCTGCATGTTGATTTGCTGTCGCTTTCCGGCCATAAAATTTACGGGCCCAAAGGCGTAGGCGCTTTATTCGTCAAATCAGGCACGCCCTTGGCCGGCGTGCAGCTGGGCGGCCATCAGGAAAAGAATTTAAGAAGCGGCACTTTAAACGTGCCCGGCATTGTCGGCTTGGCCGAGGCCATCAAAATAACCGCCAAACATAGAGAGAAAAACAATAAAAAAATTGCTGAATTAAGAAATGAATTTGTGTCATCGCTCAGACGTCGCTTGCCGGGGATTATAGTTAACACTGATTTTAAAAATGCCACGCCGGCTCACGCCAATATTTCCTTTGTCGGCGCCGAGGGCGAGGCGATTTTAATTGCCCTGGACCTCGCCGGCGTGGCGGTTTCCACCGGTTCGGCTTGCGCCTCGGCCAGCCTTAAAGCCTCGAGTGTGCTTTTAGCCATGGGCATTAAGGAAGAAGTGGCGCATTCAACCATTAGATTTACTTTCGGCAAAAACAACAGCCGGGTGGAGCGGCGGCGAGTTTTAAAGCTGCTGCCGCCGCTGGTCAGGCGATTAAAGCGAATGGCGCCGGAATTGTAAAATAAAAATTAACGGAACGGGCTGATAATATTGTCTAATTGTTTAGGCGCGGTTTTTTTGGCCAATTTGTCGATGATTAAATTAAATTTTTCCATATTGACGGTATCCAGGGCGACCTTTTCCCGAAGAATTAAAATCTCTTTAGCTTGGGTGATAGTTTGATAAAAATTTTTATATAAAAATAAAGAGATAAAAATTAAAATTATCAGCGTTAAAATAATTATTACCAGGGTTAACCAGCTGGAAATTTTTTTCGGCGTTAGTTTCAATTGTTGTTTTATGAACATATTATTTCCAATAGGTATCAGCGTTGATAAACATGTTGATATTGATCGAGCCGTCCGGAGGAGCGGCTTCTTCATCGCTAACCGCCTCCTGGCCTCGAGCTGGGGATAATTCCAGCGATTTAATGTTGGTGTAATAACCCAAGGATTCTAAATCTTGGAGATATTTCAGAAGCCTTGAGAATTTGCCGGTCAGTAAAAGTTGCAAGTCGGCTTTTTGGAAATCTTGGTTGTCGGCGGCCTGGGGCGGGTTTAAATTTATTTTTTGATTTAATCGGTTAAGGCCGGCCTGATTTTCCAGGGTGGTGATAAATTCCAGCTCGCGATTCTTATTTATAAAAAGTTGGTTTAAGAGATCGAGCTTCGGTTCGATACTTTTTAAATTATCCGATAATTTTTTTAGGCTTTGGCCCTTAATATATTTTTTTTCCAAGTCAATTCTTTGCTCTTCTATTTCGCCGCTCATGTTTTTTATGTCCGTAATGGTGGGGATGATAATAAAATATAATAGGCAAAAAATAACCAATAAAAAGCCGCCGCCGCTGGCGGCGATTTTGTTTTTCAAATTAAATTTAAGGTATTTGCCCAGGAGCATAATTTATATTTTCGTCGAATCAAGCTTGGCGTTAATTTCAAAGTCAATATTTTCTTTTTCCAGGATATTTTTAATCGGGAAGCCGATGTCTTGGAAGACCGGGTTGGCCGCCATTTCGTCTTTGAAATCCAATAAGCTGTCTCGAAATTTAGCTTTGCCTTTCAGGCTGATAGTTTTATCCTGGGCGTCAAGCTTCAGATAGGAGAAATTTATATCCGCCGGCGTTATGGCGGCCAATTTTTTTATTAAATTCGACCAGGGGATATATTCATCTTGAATTTTTGCTATAAAGCCTAATTTGCCATTGATTTCCCTAACTTTACTGTTATAGCCTTGGTTATTTTTGGTGACCAAAGTGGTTTGTTCGACGATATTATTGAATTTAAGCTGGAGCACTATCTTGGCGACTAAAAGAATTATGGCGATGACGATGGCAATAACAATCAGCGTCAAGCTAATTTTTTTTATAAAGCCGTAGAGGTGGCGCAGCTTGATTTCTTTTTTTTGTTCGGCCGAGACTAAATTTAAGGTAAGCATATTATTTTATAGTTCATCTATAAAAATTCCTCTTAGGGCCAAGCCGATGGCGGTGGTAAAAGTTGAGCCGGAATTTTGTTGAATTGATAAGTTGTTCCCTTCGCGGCTGGAGTCATTTTTTAATAATTTCGCGTCAAAGCTGTGTTTTTCCATGAAGATGGGGTTGAATTTCTCTCCAGTTTCATCTAAGTTGGTCAGGGCATCGGCCGTTTCAACTTTAATGGAGAATTCTTGGGCGATAATTTTTCCCAGCTCGGTGATATTGCCGCCGCCGCCGCAAAGCAAAATTTTATTTAATTTGCCGCCATAATAATTTTCATAAAAATCCAGCGCCTCCTTTATTTTACTAATCAAATTTTTTATGGTTTCCTCCAGAATTTTTTTGATGACGCCGTTGGCCTTGGTTTCGTCCAAACCGCAGATAATTTTGGCTTTTTCCGCTTGCTCGGGCGTTAAGTCCAGGGTCCGGGAAATTTTAGCGGTGATTTCCTCGCCGCTGATCGGCATGCTCACGCTAAAGACGATGGTATTGTCGGAATAAAAAATCAGGCAGGTGTGGTTGGCGCCGATATCAATGATGCCGTAGTTTAACGGGGCGGTTCTTCCAGGCTTTAGCGGCGCGGCCGCTGGTTTGGCTTCGGGCGCCTCCTCCTTTAAAAGGCAGCGGCAGATGGCCGTTGGTTCAATTTCCATGGCCGCGACCGACAACTTGGCGTCATCAAGCAATTGGGCGTATTGGTCAACGATCTCTTTGGGCGCGGCGCCGATCAGCACCTGATATTTGTCGGCCAGCTCGGCGGTGACCTGCCAATCGTAATAGATTTCGCTCTTTGACATGGGCACGTGTTTTTCGATTTCCGCGCCGATAACATCCGCCAGCGAGTTGGGGGATTTGGCGACTTCAATGCGCTTAATGAAAGTTTTTGATTCCGGCAGGCAAACCGCCGCTTCTTCCGAACTGACCTTGCCATAGCCGGGAGCCGCGATGATTTTTTTTATGGCTTTAATCAGTTCGGCCCGGTCATTGATTGCGCCATTAGTAATAATGCCCGGAGGCAAAGTTAATTTGCCCAAGGCTTGAACCTTTATTTTACCCCGGATTTTATTAAGCTGGACTAATTTTATTGATAAATCGGAAATATCCAAACCGACCGGATAAGTTGAGTTGTTGGCTAAAAGCATAGATAAATTATATCATAAATTCTTGGGGATTAATACTCTTCCTCCCAATGCTCAACCGTGATGACGGGGGAAAATTCCGTGGCGCCCAACGCTTCCGTCAAAATTTCATTGTTGAAATTTATGTCAATGGGCTGCCAGACGCTGGTAATGGTTAATTTTCTGGCGATTAGCCCGCCGTTGGCGCTAAAATTGAAGCCAAAAGGAAAGCTAAGGATGCTTAATTGGTCATTGGCGTAAAATACTCCATCAGCGTTAATGTTGCCGGTCCAGGATTCAAAATTAATCTTTCTTTTAGCGAACACTCCCGCCGCTTGTCCCGTGGTATGATTAATAGTTAGATTGTCGCTGCCGCAGCGCCAGCCCCGGCATAAGCTGTGGCCGACGATAAAATCCCGGCCCGCGACCAAGAGGCCGTTGACCGTCAAAGTTTGCGCGCCCTTAAGCTCAATGTCGCCGTCAACATAGGTAATCGGTCCGGCCAGAGTCAGATTTTGATTATTGGCCATCAGCGTGTCAAATTGGCTTTGGCTATAGACTATGGTAGCCCGGTTTTTTAAAGAATTTGGGTCGTCCGAATCAAAGTCAACCGCCGGCATCTGAATGGCGGTTGCAGCTGGCGGGTAGTTAGCCGCGTGAATTTCGCCGCCGACCGTAACCGTGGAAAATTTCGATTCAATGAAATTGCCAACCGCGTTTAAATCAGTATCAATATTCACCGTACTGACGCCGTTGATGTTAAAATTATTATTGGAATGGGCGCTGCCGTCGTGAAAGTTGACTGCGCTATATGATATGTCGATATTGCCGTCAGCGTAACCGCCATTATCCTTGACCCCGGACTGCCCCAGGGCCCGATAAACGAAGGTTTTGACGATTCTTTGGCTGGTTTTGCCGCTGCCGATATTGATGGTGCCGGTGGAAGTAATCACGCCATGCGCCAAACTGCTATTGGCGACGGCGACGGTATAAGAACCATTGTTCGAGCCGAAAGGATCGGTGCGCGTGAAGCTGGTTGTCCAATTGGGGTTGGTCTCAAAATTTTGTTTGTAAACGGCGTCGTTTTTTAATTTCCAAACCATGTCCTGGATGCCAGCCTCGGCCAGATAATAAGTTTTAGCTCCCCAGGCCTGGCTTTTGGAAATGCGGTCTTCCGTCAGGGTAAAAGCTAAGAGGTATAAAGATAAAAATAAAACTAACGACATTAACAGAACCGTTAAAATTAAAGCCACGCCGCGATTTGATTTTAAAGTTAAAAAGCCAATCATAAAATTAGCGGTTTCTGGAAAAAACCGAGGTCTTAATGGCGAAAGTATGCTGGTTTTTGGCCAGACTTAAATTCAGGTTGACTAGACCATTGCCGCCCCAAAACCCCAATTCGGTGAAATATTCCCCCACGATTTGTCTGCTCAAGATATTTTCCAGGGGCGGAAAACCGCCTTGGTCAACGCTATTATAGGTAACATAGACCGTCGGCTCCTCTTCAAAGTAATAAGCTTTGTGCTCGCGTATTAAATCAGTGCCGTTAAGATAATATTTTAGGTAAGTAGTCTGGCTGGTTTCATGGCCATCTTGAAAGATAATTTGGCCGGCCGGCGGATTCTCCGGGTCGGTGTCGGTTTCCGGCAGAGTGGTGATAATACTGGCCGACTGCCGTAACTCGCGAGAAATCCGGTCCAATGACACTCGCGCGTTTTGGGTTATTTCCGCCAGGTCTGAATTTTTATTGTAAGCCTGCTGGGTTACCAGATAGACATCGGAAACTAAAATGATAATGATGGTAAATAAGGCCAGGCTGACCATTGTTTCCAATAAGGTAAAACCGTTTTTATTTTTTATTATTCGGCTGGACATAGATTACCATTGGCTGATTAAAGTCACCGTGCTGTACTCTTTTTCAACTTTAGACAGGGCGTTGGAGTAATAGACGGTCACCGAGATTTTTTTTAAGCCCAGGTCCGAGGCGCTGTCCGCCAGGTTGCCGTCAACGAAGCTCACCGTGGTCTGCCTTTGGAAATAATATAGATAATCGGTCGGATTGTCCGCCAGGCGATGTTTGGCCTCAATCGTGCCGGTGGAGATATTGCCGTAGCCAAGCGAGTTAAGCTCTTCCAGTTTGGCTTGGGCCAGATAGGCGGCCTTAGCGGCGTTTTCCGAAGTTTTGTTAATAGTCAAGCTGTAAGGGAAAGATTGCATCAAGGCAGTAAAGGTCAGCGTTAAAATAGAGAAAGCCACCATAACTTCCAGAAGCGACATGCCGAGTTGGTTTTTAAACTTGGTTTTCATGTTATTCTTGGAGCTGAATATAGCCGGATGGCTTGATATTAACGGTGGCGTCAACGTTGTTGGTGTTGGTTAAAATTACGGTGCCGGCTTGGCTGACGCCGCCGTAATAATTAAAAACCGCTTGGTTGTTGGCCAGGCCGGTGATCTCTTGGAAGCTAATTTCCGGGTCTAAATCAACTGATTTAATGGTGGTGGTGGCGCTGTCAATTTTTAGAATATCGTATTTATCTTGAGCCAAGTCAAAATCTACCAGATGGATTTTTTGCTCGGTGACGGTTAACTGCTGGGCGTATCTTAAATCCGTGGTTAGGGCGCGGGCGGCGGCGTTAAGCTTTAAGTTAGGCTGGTATTTTCTCAAGTAGGGGATGGAGATGGTGGCTAAAAGCGCGAAAATTCCAGAAACAACCACCAAATCAAGCAACAGGCCGCCTTGGTTATTTTTTAAAAAAATCATATGTTATATCACCGAGGTTAGGGCGTACATCGGCATAATCACCGCCACCGCTATGCCGCCGACTACCAAGCCGAGCACCAAAATCAGAATCGGCTCAATTATGGCCGGCAGATTATTCATGGTTTGGTCAATTTCTCCCTCGTAAAATTCCGCCAGCTCTTCCAAAATATAATCAAGCTCGCCGGTATCTTCGCCCACCGCGATCATTTGGGCGACCACCGGCGGAAATAATTTCGGATAATTGGCGACAACTTCATTGATGGTGCCGCCCTTTTTGATTTTATCGCTCATTTCCATGAGCGCTTGCCGGTAATGGACGTTGCCCAGGACATTAGCCGCGATTTGAAAGCTCTTAATAATCATGATGTCGGTTTTAAGTAGCGAGCTGGTGGTTCGGGCGAAACGGGCTAAATTTATTTTTTTAATGATTGGAGAAAATATCGGTAATTTTAAAAGCAGGCCGTGGAAAGCGTAACGGCCCCTTTTGGTTTTGATTAATTGGACGATGGTCAGAATGACGACGATTAAGGCGACCAAATAAAGCAAGCCGTTAGCGACCAAGCTATCGGAAAATTTAATCAGTAATTTGGTGGCTAAAGGCAGTTCGGCGTTAAAATCTTTAAACATGGCGGTGATTTTCGGCACCACGGCAATCATCATAAAAGTGCCGATGCCGCTCATAGCGATTAAGATGACAATCGGATAAATCAGGGCGCCTTTCACCTTTGAGAGCAACTCATGGTTTTTTTTGAATTGAAGGTACAGCCTTTTTAAAACTTCTTCCAGCTTGCCGGAAATTTCGCCGGATTCAATCATATTAATAAACAGCTGGCCGAAAATTTTTTCATGCGGCTTCAGGCTTTCGGTGAAGCTCACGCCCTTTTCCACGTTTCTGGAAATGTCGGCGATTATTCGGGCGAACCTTTTGTTAGTGGTTTGCTTGGCCAGGGTTTTTAAGGCCGTGGACAGAGAAATTCCGGCTTTAAGCATGATGCCCAGATGTTGGATGAAAAATAGTTTTTCCGCAAGCGGCACGGACGTCAATTTTTGGAGAAAAAGATTGATTTTATTAACGCCTGCTTGTGGCTCGGCTGGATTTACGTTTTCCGTTGATGTTGGCAAATTAACTGGCATAAAATAAAATTTAAAAATTTACTCTTTAGTCACTCGCATAATCTCTTCAATCGTGGTGATGCCGTTTTTGGCCTTAATGAAGCCGTCCTCCACAATGGTGAGCATGTCTTGTTTTTCGGCCTGTTTTTTCAGTTCCGCCGGCGAAGCTTTTTTTAAGATTAGTTCAGACATTTCTTCGGTGATTTCTAAAACTTCATAAATGCCCAGCCGGCCTTTGTAGCCGGTATCAGAGCATTGCTTACAGCCCTTGCCGCGGTAAAATAATAAGGACTCAATGCCGCGCTTGGCGTCAATGATGATTTTCTTTTTTTCTAAAGTTTGCAGGATATTGCCTAGGTCAAGCTGTTGTTTCAACTCTTCCACGGCTTGCTTGTCCAATTTGTAGCTTTGGATGCAATTGGTGCAGATCTTTCTAATCAATCTTTGGGCGACGATGATATTGGTGGTAGTAGCCACCAGGAAGGCTGGCACGCCCATATCCGAGAGGCGCGGCAAAGTGGTAACCGCGTCGTTGGTGTGCAGGGTGGACAGTACCAAGTGGCCGGTCATGGCCGCGTGGATGGCGATTTCCGCGGTTTCCTGGTCGCGGATTTCGCCGACCATGATGATGTCCGGGTCTTGGCGCAGAAAAGCGCGCAGGCCGGTAGCGAAGGTATAGCCGATTTTGGGATTGACTTGAGATTGGTTGACGTGGGGCATCCGGTACTCAATCGGGTCTTCAATGGTGATAATGTTAACTTCCGGCGTATTCAAAATGTTTAAAATGGTGTAGAGCGTGGTGGTTTTGCCCGAGCCGGTGGGGCCGGTAACCAAAGTCATGCCATGCGGCTTGGCGATGTTTCTTTTAATAACTTCCATGGCCGAAGGCTGCAAACCAAGCTGTTCCAAAGTTAAAATTTGCGCTTTTTCGTTTAGCAGGCGCATAACGACTTTTTCCCCGTCAAAAGTCGGGATGACGGAAACGCGGAAAGACACCCGGTAATCTTTGGTGTTGATTTTAAAGCGGCCATCTTGCGGCAGACGGTGTTCGTCGACTTTTAAGTTGGCCAGGATCTTGACGCGGGCGATGATGCCCGGCTGGACGTTTTTCGGCAAGGTCATTACCGTCCTTAAAATTCCGTCAATGCGGTAGCGCGCCAGCAGGTCTTTCTCCTCGGGTTCAATGTGGATATCCGAAGCGCCTTCAAAAATGGCATATTCCAAAAGCGTGTCGACGATTCTGACGACGGGCAGGTTTTCCGCCAGCTTTTTTAGATTGGCGTCGCCGGTTTCCAGATTTTCATTGGCCAGTTCCTTAAATTCGGCCTTCAAATTTTTGTGGTATTGCTTTAAGGCTTCGTCTAGGCTGTCCGGAGTGGTTAAGTATATTTTTGGCTCCAAATTGGTTTTTTTCTTGATGAATTCAAAAATTTCCAAATCCTCCGGGTTTAAACAGGCGATTTTTATCTGTTTGCCGTCGGCGGAAAAAGCGATGATTTGATGGGTGGAGGCGATTGGTTCGGGGATGTTTAAGAGAATGTCTTTTCTGACGATTTGGTCTTTTAAATTGATAAAAGGCACCTTAAAATAACCGGCCGCGCTT
>Ga0210009_1001809_pt1 | contig 16873 bp, 19 predicted proteins | sample CryGeyCG2114_065_FD_185457 | JGI IMG/M metagenome (GOLD analysis project Ga0210009, IMG submission 185457) | Groundwater microbial communities from aquifer - Crystal Geyser CG12_big_fil_rev_8/21/14_0.65 (SPAdes) (version 2) | ecosystem: Environmental > Aquatic > Deep subsurface > Groundwater ... | reverse complement strand
TGGGAAAGCCACCAAGGTAGCTCTTACTGCATGCATGCGTAAATTGCTCACTATCTTGAATGCTATGCTTAAATACCAGACTTCCTGGAATTTCGGTGTTTCTCAAATTTTCGGTCCTTGTCATTAATTTAAGACAGTTGCTCTCCTTTGAAGGAGAGGGGGATAAAGGGGGTGAGGTTAGTAAACACTCTCAGAATGACAGGAAAGGAGGGTTCATGGCCAAGGTGGTAAAAGGGGCATCTGGGTTGTCAGGGGCTGGCAGTTGGGGCAAAAGTAGGTGCCGCGGTTCCGCAGAAAAATACGCTCAATGGGGGCACCACAAATGGGACAGGGCATGCCTTTCCTGTGAGCAACTTTGAAATCAAGATGGGCTGTGCCCAACTGACCACCAGGGCGGATATAAGTATCCGTGCTAGCTCCTTTTTTAGCGATAGCTGAGCGAAGGATGCTCTGAATGGAATTATGTATATCTTGAATCTCCCTGGTGGATAAGCTGTCGGTAGTTCTGAGGGGATGTATTCGAGCGGCAAAGAGGGTTTCATCGGCATACATATTGCCGATTCCAGCGATGAGGCTCTGGTCAACGAGAGCCACCTTGATAGGAATATGATGTTTGCTTAACCTTTGTGACAAAACGTTAGCGGTGAAATCCTTGTCCAGCGGCTCAGGTCCCAGCTTGCCAATGATAGGTGCGATATTTTCCCCAAGCCATATTATTCCCAAGCGTCTCTGGTCATTGAAGACAAGTTGATTGCCATTGGAAAAGGTGAAACTCGCTCTGGTATGAGGTCTAATCTCCTTTGGGTTTAATAATAATGCTCCGCTCATTCTAAGATGCATAACCAGGTATTGGGCGCTTGATAGCTGAAAAATGAGATATTTTCCACGGCGGTTAATGCTTTCTATTGCTTGTCCGGTTAGTCTGCGGCAGAATTCTGGTACTGGTAGCTGATATATTAATTGGCTGTCAAAAACACTAACCTGGTCGAAACGTTGTCCCACCACCCAGGGTAAAAGTTCATTTTTGATTGTTTCTACTTCAGGTAACTCGGGCAAATTCTTTCCTATGTAAGTTTATTCCACAGTTCAACTATCTTTTCATGTAATTCGTTTATATCACCTTCGTTACAGATTACCTCATCGGCGGATTTCATCTTCTTTTCGTCAGGCGTCTGCGATTTAAGTCGCGCTAAGATTTCGTCCCGGTCAGCTTTTTGACCTCTGGTAAGCCTTCGGAGCAGTGTCTCTGGTGAAGCTGTTACCAGCCATACTTTATCTACCAATGTAGTCCAGTTAGCCTCAATGAGCAGGGCAGCTTCCAAAGCGACCACTTTTGTTCCCAGGCGGCGATAATTTTCAATCCTTTCCTTTACCACTTGATACGCTTCAGGATGCACTATCTCGTTTAATTGTGCCAATGCTTTTGGGTTGGAGAAAACCAACTGTGCCAATTTAACGCGGTTGATTTCCCCACTAGGTCGCAACACCTCCGTGCCGAAAATGTCGATTATCTTCTGCCAGGCCTGGCTATGCGGTTTATAAACTCCCTGTGCTGCTTTATCGGCATCTATGACTGCAGCGCCAAGCTCAGCCAGAAATCGGCATACTGTGCTTTTGCCACTGCCGATATTGCCGGTTACTCCAATGACGACCATTCTGCTGAATTATACCTCAATTTATATTAATTTAGGTTACGATGATATAATAGTCGAGGTTGGTTGGTGATGGAAAAGGAGGCAATACTTTATGAAAAGCTTCCCAGTGATAGGGTGAGGTGTCATGTTTGTCAGTGGAGGTGCGTCATCAATCCCGGTAAAATGGGCGTTTGTCAGATGCGCCTCAATCGTGGTGGCAATTTATATACTCTCAATTATGGTGAAGTATCCTCGGCAGCTTCCGACCACATTGAGAAGAAGCCTTTATTTCACTTCTTCCCCGGCAGCTTTGCCTTTTCCCTGGGCACATGGGGGTGTAACTTTCATTGCCAGCATTGCCAGAACTGGGAGATTTCCTGTGGTGATATTCCAGCGACCTCGCGTTATCTGTCTCCGGAGAAGGAAATAGAGTTAACCCGGGAATATGGCTGTGAAGGCATTGCCTGGACTTATAATGAGCCAGCGGTATGGTTTGAATATACTTTAGATTCCGCCAAGCTGGCCAAGCAAAACAGTTTATACACCGTTTATGTCACCAATGGCTATCTTACCCCGGAGGCTCTGGATACTATAGGTCCCTACCTCGATGCCTGGAGGGTTGATGTTAAAGGGTTTAGCGATGACTTCTACCGTAAATTAGCTAAGGTGTCCCATTGGCAGGGTATTCTCGATGTTGCTAAACGAGCCAAGGAGAAGTGGGATATGCATGTTGAGGTGGTGACCAATATCATTCCTACAATGAATGATGACGAGGAGCAGCTTCAGGGCATTGCCGCCTGGATTCGGGATAATTTAGGAGAGCTTACCCCGTGGCATGTGACTCGCTTTTATCCCATGCATAATCTAAGTTACCTGCCAGCTACCCCGGTATCCACTCTGGAAAAGGCTTATAGAATTGGTAAGGAGGTGGGGCTAAAGTTTGTTTATCTTGGCAATGTTGCTGGACATGAGTATGAAAATACTGTGTGCTACTCCTGTGGCAAGCTGAATGTTCGCCGGATTGGCTATGATACCGATGTTGTCGGGCTTGATGACTCTAAATGTAAATTTTGTGGTGCCGAGCTTAATTTCAGGACAGAGATGAAACAATAATGGAGGGTAGGTCCATGGAAGAGGAGCTTCATCCTGTAGTAAAACTGGCTAAGGATACTGTGGAGAACTACGTTTGTAGTGGCAAAATATTGACTCTGCCTGAAGAATTGACCCCTGAAATGAGGGGACGGGCAGGAGTTTTTGTTTCCATTCATAAGCTCGGAGAGTTGAGAGGTTGCATTGGCACTTTCGAGCCCTGTAGGAATAATGTTGCTGAGGAGATTATCAGCAACGCAATCAGTTCGGCTACCAGGGACCCTCGTTTTCCGCCAATCTCAGTTTCTGAGCTGGATGATTTAGAATACAGCGTTGATATCCTTACCCAGCCTGAGCCAGTCAGGGATAAAAGCCAGCTCGACCCTAAAAGATATGGGCTTATTGTCGAAAGCGGATTCAGGCGAGGGCTTCTATTACCTGATTTAGAGGGCGTGGATAGTGGTGAGGAACAAATCAGGATTTGCCGCCTCAAGGCGGGGATATCGAGTGATGAGCCAGTTAATCTCTATCGCTTTGAGGTAAGAAGATTCAAGTAAAATGCAAAAGCAAAGATACAGAGTGAAAATTAAAAAGTTTTGTATCTTTAGTTGTCATTTTGATTTTTAATTTTGCGACAGGAGGTGTATTTTGGCTAAGTTTTTACTAACGCCCAGGGATACCAAGTTTTATGACTTATTTGAGGAAAGTGCGGCTAATTTAGTCACTGCCGCAGAGAAGCTGGTTGACCTATTTAACAATTATGAGGATGTTGAGGCGAAGGCAAAGCAACTCAAGGCTTTGGAGCACCAGGGTGATACGATAACTCATGAGATAATACAGAGGGTGAATCGCACCTTTGTCACTCCCATAGATAGAGAGGATATTGCTCTTCTCGCCCATACGCTGGACAGTGTAATGGACTTTATCGAGGCTGCGGGCAGAACAGCCTTTCTTTACCGCATCGCTCAACCCACGGAAAGGGCTCGGCAACTAGCTTCAATTGTTGCCAAGATGACCTATGCATTGAACGAGGTATTGCCTTGTTTGCGCCACCGTAACCAGTTCAAACGAATTTTAGAGCAATGCGTGGAAATCAACAGCCTGGAAAACGAGGCTGATGATGTGCATCATGCTGCCATGGCTGAGCTGTTTGATAGTAGCAAAGATGCCAGTGAGATAATTAAATTGCGTGAGCTTTACCAGCATATGGAAGATGCTACTGACCAAGGGGAGGATGTAGCCAATATCCTTGAGGGCATAGTATTGAAGCATGCCTGAGCACCTCGCACTGTTAATCGGGGTAATTGCAGCGGCCATTGGCTTCGGCATTGCCAATGGCTTTAATGATGCCGCTAATGCTATTTCTACCGTAATCGGTACTCGCACTCTTTCCCCTCGGGCTGCCATAATTATGGCAGCCTGTTTTAATTTTCTTGGGGCAGCCACGGGCACGGCAGTAGCTGTGACCATCGGTAAAGGTATTGTTAGCCCTGAATTCATGGATATGAACATCGTTCTTGCCGGGACCGGGGCTGCTATTATCTGGGCTTTGCTAGCTACACGCTTTGGCATGCCCATAAGTTTGACCCATTGCTTGGTGGCAGGGTTGGTAGGCGCTGGCATTGCCGCCTCTGGCAGCGGAGCTATTGTTTGGGGGGTTCTAACCAGGGTAATTTCTGCGGTTGGTATCGCTCCTCTCCTGGGTCTTGTCGCTGGTTTCTTGGTGATGGTAGCCATAATGTGGCTCTTCCGAAAAGCTGCGCCGGAAAGAGTACAGGGCGTCTTCAGCAGACTACAGGTCGTTTCAGCAGCGTTCATGGCATACAGTCACGGCAAGAACGATGGACAGATGCCTATTGCCCTAATCACTACGGTGCTAATGGTTTCTCCTGCTTCTCCTTATTACAATACTAATTTGTGGGGACACCTTTCCTTATTGGATCCTAACTTATGGTGGGTAATAGTCGTTTCTGCCACCTCAATTAGCCTTGGTACCTTTATCGGCGGAAGGCGAGTCATCGAGACATTGGGATTGAAGGTGACTACTTTGCGCCCTGTCAATGGATTTGCTGCTGAGGCATCGGCAGCTAGCGTCATTGAGCTCGCCTCACGATTCGGTATCCCGGTAAGCACCACACACTGCATAGCTAGTGCGATAATGGGGGTAGGTGCTACAAGACGCCTTTCCGCAGTGCGATGGGGCATAGCCAGAAATATCGTGTTGGTCTGGATTTTGACTTTCCCCGTTTGTGGTGCCCTCGGCTGGCTTATTGCCTCATTGCTGAAGATTGTCGCTTGAAATCTTGGATGGTAAGTTAACTAGTTTTAATCAGTGCGCTGTGCTATGCAGCAGATATTCATTCCTCTGGGATTTTTCTTCAGTAGCTTATTCTCCAGCAGGATTAGTCGGCTTAATGTGGATGCCAGGGCGTGTTGAGCTGGTCCATTTTGTGGCAGCAGCTTGTGCATTGCTTTATCGAGCTTAAATAGCCTGATGATTGGTCGTAAATATTCCTCTATGGAGGAGAAAAACCAGAAAAGTAGGAAATCAGTGTAGTATATCTGACAGACGCTAAAATGGCAGTGCGATAATAGCGTTATTAAATCAGAGGGGTGGTATTCTCGTAGATGTCCCAGTTTGTCCAAACGTCTTTCTAAAGGTCTGAACAGAGGTGCCATCTGTTTCTTAGAGTTGGGGACCTCCAATCGAAGATAACCACCCTTTTTCAATATCCGGGCAAACTCTTCAAGGGTCTCTTTATCTCTGGAAAGATGTTCTAACGTGTGAGTGGAGAGGATAATATCGAAGGTTGATGATGCCAGTGGTAGCTGTGATGCCTCGGTTTGAATTAGCCCTGAGCAGAGGATTGGGCAAGCTTTGTCGTTGCGAGCAGAGCGAAGCAATCTCCTTGTTTCCTGAAGTGCGGTGTAGGATAGGTCGATGCCAACGAAGGTAGTGCCACAAATCCTGGAAACCACCTTGGGATAGAGACTGTTGCCACAGGCTATATCAGCAAGCTTGTCTCCTTGGCTAATTATGTTGTGTGAGGCTATTTCTTTGGCAAAGGCGATGGCATGTGCTTCACGAAACCAGCCTATGAAGAAAAGCGAGTCTTTAGTTATTGTTTCCCATAAGCCTTCATATAATTCGCTGGAATTGGTTGACAAAGCTAATGCTCCTCGCAGTGACGTGGAGAATGAGCCTTGAGCCAATCTAAGACAGTAGCCATGGCGGCTTCTTCGAGGCGTAATTTATGTTTAGCACCAGGAATTATGACTATCTCTTTAGGCTCTTTGGCTTTTCGGTAAAGCTTGTGCACCTGTTCCACAGGAACCGTTTCATCAGCATCTCCGTGAACTAACAATAATGGACGAGGTGAAATTTTATCTATCCAGCGAATTGGCGTGATGATTTGAAAACCTTGTCGCCATTTTGCTACTGAAGCTGGGAAATCCTTATCTCTGATGGCGCCGATTTTGCGGAAGCGCTGGATTCTGGTTGCAATACTTGTCCCGTCTTCCGTAAAGCTAAAGTCGGCGGGACAGGCACAAGTGGCTAATAAAGATACTCGGGCATCGTGAGCGGCAATATAAACACAGACTGCTGCTCCGCCGCTAAAGCCGAGAAGGCAAAGACGGGTCTTATTTACCCGATTAAGGCTATGGAGGAAATCGAGGGCGGCGGTTAAGTCCTCACTCCAGCCAAGCAAATCGAAATTTCCCTCGCTTCTTCCTGTCCCCCGGAAGTTGAAGATCAAGGTAATGAAGCCGGCAGAGCAAAACTTGTGTGCCAGTATGGCGTAACCCCTATCAGCAGGATTGTAGGCTACATTGGGAATGCCATGGCAGATGCATAAGGCAGGGCAAAGTTTATTTCCTGGTGGGAAATAAACCTCGCCAGCGAGGTTGAGTCCACCGCTTTTTAACCAAATTTGCTCCATCATATTGCTCCGAACATGCCGAATATGTATAAAGCAAGAAGACCGGCAGAGATTACCATCAGCATTGCCCACACGGGAATCTTCCAGGCGAAAATCTTGCTTCCATCGAGTGGTGGGATAGGCAGGAGATTGAAAACTGCTAGCCATAGATTGATGAGCATCCCATATTTGCCGATGAGTTGTTGGGTGAGTCCGCTGCTATGTATAGCGATAGCATAGAATATGAGGGCTAAGATGATATTAGCTGATGGACCGGCGAGGCTGATTAAGCCGCCTTCTCTTCTCGAAGTATAAGATAAGATATAGACAGCTCCGGGGGCGGCAAAGAGAAACCCTATCGGGCTGAACATGCTGATGAAGGCACAAACTAAGGCAATGATAAGCCCGGTTTGCCACAGTCTGAACTCAGCTCGAAACCCGAGCTTCTGAGCTACAAACTTATGGGAAAGCTCGTGACATATAAATCCAACCCCGAGACCGATAAGAGCTATAATGAAGCCTGAAGGGCTAAGGGAGTGGAACAGAATTAAAGAGAAGCAGAAGCCAAGGACAAGCCAGGAGATAAGGAGGTCTCGAATCTCGATGTTGCTTGTGTGCATCTGGTCAATTATATGCGGGGCTGGTGAGTAATTCAATCTTTGGCAGGGGTATACAGAAAGCAAAAAGGGTCTTCGGCGAGGTAGTCTCCGTAGTGAGCATAGGCTCTGCCGCGACAGCCTCCACAGATATTCTTATATATGCAGGTAGCACACTTCCCTTTGAGATTTGCTCTGTCTCGTAGCTTGTTGAATACCTCTGAATTGTGCCATATCTCTATAAGTGGAGTGTGACGGACATTTCCCGCGGTTATGGGAACGAAGGGACAGGGCCAGACATCTCCATTTGGTTTGATGTAACATAAGCCACTGCCAGCCACACAGCCCTTAAAAATGGTTTCTGCTAGCCTCATCCTTATCCTTGAGGGTTTACGGTCATTTTGGCTCATTAGGTATGCCCAGTATTGAGGTGAGCATATCGGCTCGATAATGGCTTTGTTTGAGCGTTGGTTTTGACTTGCCATATTAAGAAGCTTCCGGTAGCTGGCGATGTTAAGCTCCATTTGCTGTTCCCCTCTACCTTCAGGCACTAGCTGGTATAGGAGCACAATTTGAGCATTGACCTCTGAAGCAAAGTCGAGGAGGTCTGGTATAGCTTCCTGATTTTCCTTCATCACCGTGGTATTGATTTGTAGGTTCAGACCTGCTTCTGTGGTAGCATGGATAGCTTGCTTTGTCCTCTCAAATGAGCTAGGCATCTGGGTGATTTTCTCGTGTATTTTCTTGTCATTAGCATTTAGCCCAATAGCTATGTTGGCTACTCCCATTTTCTTAAAGTCCTGTGCCATCTGAGGGGTGAGCAAGGTGCCGTTGGTAGCTATGGATATTTCAAAGCCGAGCCAGCGAGCATAACTGACAAGTTCCACAATATCTTTTCTTAGTAATGGTTCGCCTCCAGCAAGCACCAGCATACGGAATTCAGATATGGCAGCCATATCGTCTAGTAATCTTTTACCCTCCTCAGTAGTAAGTTCATCGGATAAAGGTTTGCCTGAACTGGCATGACATTGCTTACATCTGAGATTGCAGGCGTTGGTTATCTCCCATACCGGATGAATAGGGAAGCCGATGCATCCCATACCGATGGCTCCGGCGGCTGTGGGCAGTGTCTTCTTTACCTGGCTCAACCACTGAGGAAGCGCCTTCCAACGCACCAGGAATCCGAAATAGAAAACGGACAAAGCTTGCCTAGCTATCAAAGAAGGTGGATTATAGAAGGGTTTTACTACCCTTTTAGGTTTAACCAAAAAAGACTCCTATTTTATATATTCCTTCAATTTGTTTGCTGATATGAAGCTTAAACCCTCCAGGGAGAAACACAATAAGAATAATATGCCTACGATTATCATATCGTTTACAGGATTGGAGCTCCATCCTACTACAACAAAAGTGACCGCATAGATTATGGTTATCAAGTGGTCAAACAACATTGTCTTCAATGATAGGGATTCTAATGTTTTCCCTTCGAGATTTTTCATAGTGGTCATAATGCTACGTATGATGATTGGCAGCAATATTAAAGAGAGTAAGCCGCTGAGCTTGGGAACACCAAGGAAAATAATGGAGACTATGTTTACATAACATAATACTAGCAGGATGTTATAAAGCCAGAATGATTTTCCTTTTCCCAGCCTTACTGCTAAATTCCTCTTACCAGCAAGGCTATCCGAAGGTATATCTGGTATTTCATTAACCAAGATGACCAGGAAAACACTGGTGGCACCAGGTAGGGAAACCAGGGTGGTCATCAGGTCAAGATGTCCTGTCTGCAGGTAATAACCAGACATGTTAGCTAACCAACCGCAGGTGAACCATATGGCTATTTCACCCACTCCGTGATATGACCATTGGAAGGGTTTAGCGGTATAAAAATAGCCGATGAACATTGCTAGTATACCGAAGGGGAGAGTATAAGGTCCAGTGTGATAGCAGAAGTAAAGTATCAAACCAAGGATAGCAGCTATGGCAATGAAAGCATAAGCCGCCTTTAAAGTTGAGTCTCGGGATATAAGTCCTGAGGGTAACATGCGTGTACCACCGGAGAGCCGATGGAAGGTTTTGTTTAATAAGTCAGCTTGATAGTCATAATATTCGTTGACGAGGAAAGTCATTTCCATGATACAGAAGACGGCAAGGCTGGAGATGATTAGCACTGACCAGTTTAGGGGATTTCCCTGGCTCCAGGCAATTGTAGCTCCTAGTAGGAATGGCAGTATTCCTCTAGCTGTAGGGCCGAGGCGCAGCAAGGTTGCCCATGCTTGCAGGTGCGCTGGGAATGACAAGGATGGCCCCATGTCCCCGCATTATAACACGCAATTTATGCGATTTAAATCGCAGTATGGTAGTGGCATATAATTACATGATATAATTGTGGAAACAGAGGCCTTGTATGAAGTTGAAAACGTGCATATAGAGCAGCAGGCGATAGAAGTTTAGATGGCAAGCAAGGAAGCATATATTCATATGATGTTCTCTTCCATAGTCGGTAATTATGATTTTGTTAACAACTTGCTCAGCTTTAATAGGGATAAATACTGGAGGAAATTTGCTGTTTCCAAGATTGAGCCTGAAGCTGGAGAGCAAGTTCTTGATGTAGCTACTGGAACTGGTGCTTTGGCTTTGGAATTGGCCAGGAAGATTGGTAAAGAGGGTAAAGTTGTTGGGGTTGATTTTTCGAGAGAGATGCTTGGTAGAGCTCGGGGCAAGCTAGCAAAAAAAGGATGCTGTAACATCGAGCTTATTTGTGCTAAGGCGGAAGTCCTTCCTTTCCCCGATGGTACCTTTGACTATGTTAGCGTTGGCTTTGCCTTGAGGAATATGACAGAAATGGGACAAACACTTCAAGAAATGACCAGAGTGCTAAAGCTAGGCGGAAAGATGATTTGTCTTGAGTTTAGCCAACCTCGGCACAAGATATTCAGGCGGATTTATTATTTCTACATTTTTCATATTTTGCCTTTCCTTGGACATGCCATATCAAGGAACAAAGAAGCTTATACCTATCTCCCAAAATCAATCGCAGAATTCTACAGCCCCTTTGAATTGAAGCAGATTATGGAGAAGGTAGGCTTGGAGAATATTGTTGCCTATCCCCTCACTCTCGGGATAGTCACAACCTATGTGGCGGTCAAGAAGGCAACATCCAATCCTAAGAGAAGCAAAAAGGAGGGATGGAATGAAATTAAAAGTATGGTTTCTTGAGACTAGACCTCAGTTCCTGCTTCTTTCCGTTGTGCTGGCGTTTCTGGGTACTTCCCTAGCCTGGTATGACGGTGCATTCCATCTCGGTTATGCCTTAGTGGCTTTCGTTGGCTTACTTTTGTGCCATATCAGCGTAAATGTTCTTAATGATTACTTTGACTATAAGAGCGGCATAGATTTGAAGGTTGAAAGAACCCCCTTCAGTGGGGGCAGTGGTATCTTACCTCCTGCTCTTCTTACCCCGACTCGGACCCTCTGGTTCGGGCTGATTTCCTTTTTACTGGCTGTGCCCATAGGTATTTATTTTGTGGTTACTGTGGGTTGGCTGCTGCTGCCGGTGATTTTGATAGGGGCAATATGCATTCTGCTTTATACGCCTTTCTTGACCAGGCTGGAATGGCCTGAGTGGGCTCCCGGGGTGGGGTTGGGGACCTTGCCTATCCTGGGTTTCTATTTCATTCAAACTGCTTCTTACACCCTTCCAGCGATTGTAGCAGCTATTCCGTCCGGTATTTTGGTGCATAATTTGCTCCTGTTAAACGAGTTCCCCGATGCAGAGGCTGATAGGGAGGCAGGTAGAAAAACATTGCCTATTGCTATAGGAAAGGCGAAGGCTAGCATCTTCTATTCAGTTTTGACTGCAATTGTTTATCTGTGGATAATTGGCGCTGTAGTAGCAGGACTGATGCCGGTCTTCTCATTGATAGCTTTACTAACACTCCCCATTGCGGTAAGGGCTATTCAGGGTGCCATTAAATACCGGGGGAAAATAGAACAATTAATACCAGCTATGAGAGATAACGTTCTCGTCGTTCTTTTAACTCAAATATTCTTAGGTGTTGGATATATCATTTCCGGGATTTTGTAACTTGGAGCTAAATTTGATTCTCGATACAGTATTCTCTCAAGCCATTTAGCGCAGCGAAAAATTCTCTCATCATCACAGTTACAGGATACATTCCGTTACGGGTCACATTTATTTCTCCATCTTTTTCTTGAATCAGCCCGAAGAGCTTGAGGAACAATAGTTCTTTTTCTAGCTTTTGATGTATGTTGGCGTTAAACCTTTTGTGGAATTTCCTGTTGTCTAATCTCATTCCGAATAGCTTTGATAAGAGGTAATAATAAAGCAATTCATGCTCTGATAGCTTTCTCCACCGGATTATAGGCAGTTTACCTTGCGTTAAAAGTTCCTCATATCTATTCAGCGAGAATGAATTTGTATAGAAATTGCCATTGAAGAGACTTGCCGAGCCTGCTCCTATGCCGATGTAATCATCGAAGTTAATTATGTATTCATCTATTATCCTTTCACCTTTAGAGAAACACCATGCTGTTGAGGGGAGATAATTATCGCCATAAATATCTCTTAGGATGACACTATAGAATGCCTTCTCTCTAGATGTATCTACCTGATTAAATCTCCGTTCCAAAGCGTTTTTCTTATGTGGAGAGGGCATTAGTGGATAAAATGTAACTTGATTTACTGTTAAGCTTTTGAGAGTCTCTATGTCTACCTCGAATATCTCGATGGATTGCGAAGGGAAATTGAATATAAGGTCGAGGTTCAAAGTATCGAATTTATCATTGGCGATGGAAATTTTCTCTCTTATTTCTTCTCCAGAGCAGAATGCTCTTCCCATTGATTTCAATATGCTGTCATTAAAGCTCTGCACTCCTATGGATAGCCTGTTGACTCCTGCCTCTTTTAGGAGATTTACGTTTTCTTCATTCACTTCCCGGGGTGTGGTTTCCACAGAGATTTGCTTTACCTCAAACTTTTCCTTGAGGTAACTTATAAATCCGAGTAGCTCATCGATCATCACAGTTGGCGTTCCACCGCCGAAGTAAAAGTTGGAGAACTTGAATCCCCTTTGAATATAAAGGTTGAGTTCCGTTCTTAGATTCTTGAAGTATCTCCTAGCTTGATCTTCGCGAAATAGATATCTATTAAAGCAGCAATAAGGGCAAAGACTTTTGCAGAAGGGGATGTGGATGTAAAGCGAAATCTGGTTATCGCTGTTTGTCCCCAGCCCCACGATTTGCGATTCATCAATTTCCTCGCTGAGCTTCAGGAATTTTCTTCCTTCATGGCGAGTAATGAATCCCAGGAAAGTTGAGAGCATGTTAACCAAAAACTGTGGTGAGGGTATATGTTATATTGCCTGGAAGTAACCTATACCTACAACAATGGCGATTATAACGAAAATTATCGCCTCTGCCAGCATGAATTTTGACCTCGGGGTAGAGCTGAAGTTATTGATTGCCCACAATACAGGTAAAATTATTCCGATGGTTATTATGCCTGGGTTGGGGATTTGGGTTAGGGGGTAAATCAGCTCAACACAAATTCCAGCGGCTATTGCCAGGCAAGCACCAGCAATAGCCTCTCTGGCATAGATGGTTTTTATAGGATAGCCAAACCTCTCTGTTAACCTCTCGGGTAGCAATAAGCATATCCCTGAAGCTGCTAACCAGAAAGCGAGAAAACCAAGCACCCCGTTTAACATTTATTGTTACCTCCTTTTTCCCTTTTATATTAAGAATGTTCGAACTATATGATATAATATCGCTTTGCTATGGCTATTGACAATTATCACGAACAATGCAATTATTTTTAGCCAAAGTGTGCATAGTATACCGATGTATAGCGGAGTTTGATTTATGTTCGAAGCGGTAAGGAAGATAAGGATAGCCGTTGATGCTATGGGGGGTGATTATGCCCCTGGCGAGATAGTTAAAGGTGCGGTTTACGCTGCGCAGAAAGGCGATGTGGAGATTATCCTAGCTGGTCCGCTGAGCGTACTGGAAGGAGAATTAGCTAAATATGGGTCATCCGATAATTTGCCCATCAGGTGTGTTGAAGCCAGTGAAGTCGTTAAGGAGAATGAATCGCCAGCTTTAGCAATTCGCCATAAACGCAATTCTTCCATAGTTATAGCTACCAAGCTGGTGAAGTCGGGTGAGGCGGATGCGGTAGTCAGCGCAGGTTCTACGGGAGCTACGGCCGCTAGTGCTATAGTGTATCTGGGCATGATTGAAGGATTGGAACGTCCGGCAATTGCTGCTCCTCTTAAAGGCTTGGGTCCTGATACGATATTAGTGGACATTGGAGGAAATGTTGATTGTAAACCATATCAATTCTTATCATTTGCCATTGCTGGCTCTGTCTATGCTAAAAAGTTGTTTAATATTGCTAATCCCACAGTGGGTTTATTAAGCACTGGTGCGGAACAAGGGAAGGGAAGTGAGGCAGTGCGTGAGGCTTATTCGCTTCTTAAAAATAGTGGATTGAATTTTATTGGTAATGTAGAAGGCAGCGATATCTTCAGTGGGCGAGCGAATGTTGTTGTCTGCGATGGTTTTGTGGGCAATGTGCTTATTAAGTTTTATGAAAGTTTGGGTATTTATGCGCTGGATGTTATAAAGCGAAAGGTGAAGAAGTACCCTCTGGCAGGCAACGTAGCTAAATTATTGTTTGATAGGATTTTCCCGGTGACCAAGTTGGCTTATGAGGGTGAAGAGGAGGGTGGTGGTATTTTATGGGGCGTTGATGGAGTTGTCAGGATAGCGCATGGAGCTTGTCGAGCTCCACACATAGCTCATGCCATAGCAAGCGCCAGGAATACTGTGAAAGCTGATATTGTTGGTTCCTTAAAATCGGAATTGGCAAAATTTAGGGCAGAAAATAAATTATGAGGAGGTAACTTATGTCTATCGAGGAGCAAATAAAGGACATTGTGTCTGAGATTGTCCGAGTTGATAAGAACATTATCCGCCGAGAGGGCACTTTCAAGGATATAAATGCTGATTCCCTGGATGTAGTGCAAATATTGCTTAGGGCAGAGGAAACTTTTGATATCGAGATTCCTGATGAAGATGCTGAGCAATTTCAGAACTTTGGTGACTTTGTTGACTATGTAGAACGCCACATAGCGGAAAAAGAGAAAGCATGAATCAGCCTCTTATAGGTAAGTTATCCTTGGTAACCGGTGGTGGCAGGGGTATTGGTAGGGCGATTGCCTTGAAGCTTGCTTCTCAGGGCAGCGATGTCATCGTCAATTTCTTCCGCCATCGTGACACTGCGGAGAAAACAGCCAAAGAGCTCCAGGATATGGGGGTGAAAGCCAAAATTATCAGGGCGAACGTGGGAGAGCCAGCGAAGATAGATGAAATGTTCGATGTAATTAGTAACGATTTCGGCTATCTGGATATTCTAATTAGCAATGCTGCTTCAGGAGTGGGTCGCCCTGTTTTAGATGTGGATGTCAAGGCTTGGGATTGGACGATGGATATCAATGCCAGGGCCTTATTGCTCTGTGCTCAACGAGCAGCCAGGCTTATGGAAGGGAGAAACGGCAAAATAGTGAGTATATCCAGTTTAGGTTCTTTTCTTGTCTGGCCTACTTACGCTGCTGTGGGAGTATCTAAAGCAGCTCTGGAAGCGTTAACTCGCTATCTAGCGATAGAATTAGCTCCTAAAGGTATTTGTGTTAATGCTATAGCTGCTTCTGCTGTCCTAACCGATGCATTGAAGTTCTACATAAAGGGGCAAGAGGCAGCTCACCAGCAGGCAACGCCAGCAGGAAGGATGGTAACTCCTGAGGATATCGCTAATGTGGTAGCTTTTTTATGTAGTGAGGATGCCTTTATGATAAGGGGGCAAACTATCATCATTGATGGAGGTGCTTCAGTAATGGCGCCTTTTGTTTCTACCACAGGAGGTGTAAATCAATGAACATGCCAGTTGTAGTTACCGGAATGGGCACCATTAACCCCTTGGGTTTGAATGTGGAGGAATTCTGGCAGGGATTAGCTGCTGGTAAGTCAGGGATTGCCCCTATCACCCGCTTTGATGCCACTAATTTCCGTGTGAAGGTAGACGCTGAAGTAAAGGGATTTGACCCGACAAAGTATATGGATTTGAAGGTAGTAGATCGTACACCCAGAGCAGTCCAATTTGCTATTACTGCTGCTAAAGAGGCAATAGCCTCAGCCAGGTTAGATATGACTCGGGAAAACCCTGAGCGGGTGGGTGTTGACATCGCTGCTATGGTTGAAGGTGATTATGTGGTCAAGCAATGTAATTTAATTAATGAGCGTGGTCCGAGGAGAGCTGACCCTCTTTTTGTCGCCAAGTCAAGTCCCAGCGGAGCATCCATAGGGGTGGGGATGTTGCTTGGTGCTAAGGGACCTAACTCAAGCGTGAATAGCCTTTGCGCCAGCGGCACCGATGCTATCGGAACGGCGTTAAACTTCATACGCTTGGGCTATGCCGATGTGATGGTGGCTGGAGGAGCCGATTCCAGCCTTACTCCGCTTGGTATGGCTGGTATTGATATTCTTGGTGCTCTTTCTCGTCAGCCAGACCCGCTTAAAGCTTCCCGTCCATTTGATGCTAACCGCGATGGTTTTGTCTATGGTGAAGGGGCGGGGTTGGTTATTCTGGAGAGTTATGAACATGCTAAAAAGAGAGGTGCACCCATACTAGCTGAAGTTGCTGGTGCCGGCTGGTCTTTTGATGCTTTTGACCAAACTGCTCCTGCCCCAGAAGCAGAGGCTTATGCTATGAAGATTGCTTTGCAAAATGCTGGAATAAAGCCCGAAGAGGTTGATTACATCAATGCTCATGGCACCAGCACTAAACTAAACGATGCTTGCGAAACTAAGGCGATTAAGATGGTCTTCGGGGATAATGCTTACAAAATCCCCATAAGCTCAACTAAATCCATGATTGGGCATATAATAGTAGCCGCTGGCGCTATTGAAACTATCGCGGCGATACTGGTTATGAATAGCGGGATTATCCATCCCACCATAAATTATGAAACCCCTGACCCAGAATGCGACTTGGATTATGTTCCCAATATGGCTCGTCCAGCGCAGGTTAATGTTTGCTTATCTAATAGCTTTGGTTTGGGTGGGGAGAACTGCTGCCTGGTCCTGAAACGCTCTACCGGCTGAGTAGGGAACCCTTCTAATTCCTGGGGTTTAGATATTAGTATTTCTTGGCAAGAAATATCCTGCTGCTGGTCAGGTCATTCAGGAAACTTTTGGATACCGATATATATTCGTCCACCTCAGGATGGTCAAGACGCACCACTTTATCCGCTGTTTTCTGGCAATAATCGCAATGGGCACATCCCGATAGGCAATCCTGCTTCTTGAAGAAATCGATAAACCCTTCTAGAGCCTGGTTATCAATATAGACCTTTGGCGGCGAGCCTATCCTGGTGATTTCTATGCTAGGTGAAATAGGGCCGGCATATTCAATTTTTGGATTAGGAACATACAGGATGTCACGCAGGTTTCTCTGGTATTGACGGGATGAATATGCTGCAGTGGCATTTATAATCCACTCTGAGGGCATTGCCCTGCCGGCGATTTTAAAGAAATCAATTCCTGTTTCCTC
>Ga0210009_1001807_pt1 | contig 16883 bp, 18 predicted proteins | sample CryGeyCG2114_065_FD_185457 | JGI IMG/M metagenome (GOLD analysis project Ga0210009, IMG submission 185457) | Groundwater microbial communities from aquifer - Crystal Geyser CG12_big_fil_rev_8/21/14_0.65 (SPAdes) (version 2) | ecosystem: Environmental > Aquatic > Deep subsurface > Groundwater ... | reverse complement strand
AGTGTGAAGAAGACGAAAGGACAGCCGAAGAAGACGCGTTAGAAACTATTTTTAGAAGAAAACAGGAGCCGAAGAAAATGCACGTTCATTCCGGCTGAAATCCGGCAGTTTCGGGTCGGCGGTCACAACTTTCGCAAAGGTCTGGCTTTGCAGCCCAAAGATTTTGAAGCCTGCATTGGTCTGGCTGATGCACTCTGTTTGCAAGGCAAGCTGGGTGAAGCTGCCAAGCACTTTGAGATGGCGCGCGCCCAACAGCCCAAGCACTCTGGTGCCCACCTGGGTTTGGCCAAAGTACGCAAGTCGCAAGACCGGCTGGACGAGGCAGCGCAAGCGGGTCGCCAGGCCCTCGCGCTTGATCCGAATCATGACACCGCGTACATCAACTTGGCCAACACGTATTTGCTGCTGGGTCAACTGAGGGATGCAGTGCAAACTTTGCAACAAGCGCTGGCGCTGACACTTGTATTTTGATGTACTGGATTAGAACCTGCCATGGCTGTCATTGCGGGCCTCGACCCGCAATCCAGTGACTTTGGGATCCAGTCTGCTGGATGGAAATTAATTTTCTCCTGACCTCAATTAAAACATAATCTACCGATCGGTAAAAATTATTTGCAAGGTTTACGGTTTTGGAATAAACTTACCGAACGGTAACAAAGGGCACCTATGGAACCAGACAAACTCAACTCAGGTGTCACCATCTCCACCATGAAAGAGCTGGGCGCGCTGTTGTCTCAGGTGCGCAAATCAAGCAAGGTGACGCAAGCCACCCTGGCAGGCTTGGCCAACTGGGGCAGCCGGTTTGTGGGTGATGTCGAAAACGGCAAGCCAACGGTGCGCGCACAAATGCTGTTTGACCTGATTGGCTGGCTTGGGCTTGAGATTGTCATCCGCCGAAAGGGCGCGCCATGAAAAGCCTGAACGTTCTGGTGGACGGCAAGCTCGTTGGGACGCTGCACAACAGAGATCCGTTGGCGTTCATTTATTCAGACGACTGCTTGTCTGGCTTGCTGCCCAACCCGTTTGCCAATGTCATCGGGCTTGCGGCGGGTGCCATTGCCACGCCCGCCGTGCTGGCCTATTTTGAAAATCTGCTACCAGAAGGTGACCAGCGTCGCGCCCTGGAGCAACAGCACCATGTCACCACGGTTTTTGGACTTTTGTCCAAAGCAGGGTGGGACACCGCCGGTGCAGTCGTCTTGCGCCCTGCAGGCGCGGCGGATGCCAAGCCCGCGTACACCCCAAAAAGCTGGGCCGACATCGCCCGGATGATTGATGGCCACGGTGCCAGCAATGGCTCATCCAAAGTATCGATCTCTGGCGCGAAATACAAGCTGTTGTTGTCCCTGGACGACGACTCAAACCCTTTGCTGCCTCTCGGTGACAGCCCGTCCACGCAGATTCTCAAACCTGACATTCAACGCGCCGGGCGAAAAATTTGGGCCTCTGCCATCAACGAAACCCTGTTGATGCGCATGGCTGCCAAATGCGGCTTGCCGGTGGCCAGTGTTCAGTACGTGGCATCGGTCAAATCTTGCTTGGTGCAACGGTATGACCGCACAGTGCAAGACGGCCAAGTACTGCGCATTGGCCAGGCAGACCTGTGTCAGTTGCTAAAAATGCCGTCCAGCAGCAAATATGAAAGTGACGGCGGGCCGGACTTTGCCAATTGTTATACCTGCGTCAAAACCAACAGCAAGCAGCCGGTGGTTGATTGCGAAAATTTGGTCAAGTGGATTTTTTTCAATCTCTACACCGGTAACAACGATGGCCACGCCAAAAACCTGTCGATGCTGCATGACAACGGTGGGCTCAGGCTGGCACCTTTTTATGACCTGATGTGCACCTCGGTTTATCCCGGTTTTTCAAGCAATTTTGCGTTCAAGATCGGCACCACCTTCAAGCCCGGTGACATCGACAGACAACAGTTGCAGGCGTTTGCCGCATCCATCGGTGTCTCTGAAAAGTTTCTGTTCAAACTGGCGGCGGACCTGTCTGACAAGATCGTGCCGACCCTACAGCAATCTATTCAAGAACTGCAAGATGCCATGGGCCCCAGCGAAAAAACCATGGCAGAAAGATTGGCCCATGAGATTGCCAGAATTTGCAAAAAGCGCACGGCAAAGTTTCTGGATTTGATCAAATTAATTGATCCCTGACCCCAATTAACCCACAAGCTCCAGCGCTATCTCCTTGGGGTTGTCGGTGCGCAAGCTGACATCCAACATCTCAATGCCCAAAACCCGGCCGTTAACATCGAAATCGAACACCACGCCTGGACGCACTTCATCGCTGTCAACCACAGTACCGGCGATCAGGCCACCGGGCTTATCGCGGCGACTGCACCTGCATGGCTGCCCTGGCCGCTTGCGCCAAAAATCCACTGCGCGTGGCACCGTGGGCACCGGCGTAGGCATCAATGCGGCTCAACAGCAAGCGTGGTACGGTGATGTTGATTTTTTCGGCAGGTCCAAGATATTTCTCAACCGGCACATCCACCACGGCCCACACCCAGCCGGCAAACTCAGGGTCAGACTGATGCTGCGCAATGGTTTTGCCAATCGGAATGTCCTGCCCGTCTTCAATCAAGGTTTCGCAATGCAGGTCGATTGCTTCATGCGCATTTTGAATGGCTTCGTCCAACGTTTCACCGGCGCTAAAACACCCCGGCAGATCAGGTACCATCACGCCAAAACAACTTTTTGGCGTAGCCGGTTCAATGGCAAGAATGAATTTCATGGTCAATCTCCGTTACTTCAGGCCCGCTTGTTTAAGCAGTTTGTGTGTGATCCCAACCCCCAGGTCAGACTTTGGATGCGGCACGCTGATGTGCCCTGGCTTGGCCGGGTGGCTGTAGATGTGGTGACTGCCCTTGCAACCTCGCTCTACCCAGCCCGCGTCAAGCAGCATTCTGATGAGGGCCTTGCTATTCATGGTGGTTATTGTAACCACCAATGCGTGGCAGATTGGACAAAGTAAGCTATTCGTAGCTACTTTCAACGAGTTTGAACTACCGTCAGAAATTTTTGAGCATGACACCCACCCAACCCAACGCCGATCTACAGGCGGCCACCTTGCAGCAAGCCATAGAACTGCATCAACAGGGGCAGCTCCCGCAGGCGCAGGCCTTGTATCGCCAGATTTTGCAGAGCAACCCAGCGCACCCGGATGCGCTGCACCTGTCTGGCCTGATTTCGCATCAACTCGGTGACAGCCGCGCGGGGGTGGAGCTGATCCAGCGCGCCATCGCCGCCAACCCGGCCGAGCCGATGTACCCGTTTAACCTGGGTAATATGCACATGGACCTGGGCCAGCATGAAAAGGCCCTTGTGTGCTATCAAAAAGCAGTCACTTTGCAGCCCCAATCCGAAGACGCGTTGCAAGGTCTGGCTTCAGCTTGGCGCGCCACCGGCCGACTCAAAGAAGCCGCCAAGTGCGAGCAAAAAATAGCCCAACTGCGCCAGCAAGCTGTCAGCCAACTGATGCGCCAGGGGAATGCTTTTTTTGAACAACAGCAACTCGACCAGGCCGTGGCCTGTTTTTCGCAGGTATTTCAACTTCAACCCCACTTTGCCGAGGCCAGCTTTAACCTGGCCACCGTGTTGCAAGTGCAGGGCAAACTCGACGCGGCGGTGGAATGTTTCCGCCGGGCGATTTCCCTCAAACCCGGTTACGCAGATGCCCATGGCAACCTGGGTTTGGCGCTCAAGCTGCAAGGCAAGTTTGACGAAGCCGCTGCCAGTTTCAAACAGGCGCTGGCGCTCAACCCCAAACTCTTTGCCGCCCATAACAACCTGGGCAATGTCTATGCGTTGCAAGGGCAGTTGGATAACGCCATCAGCCACTACCGGCAGGCCCTGCGCTTGCAACCCAACGCGGTTGACACGCTGGTGGACTTGAGCACGGTGTTAAGCAAATCGGGCCGCGTCGCAGAGGCCGTCAAGGTATTGCGGCAAGTGTTGGCGCTCAAATCAGCGCGCAGTGCCGAGATTCACAGCTCTTTGTTATTCACGCTGCTGCTTAATCACCAATGCGACTCCGAAACCTTGTTTCAGGAGCATCTGAACTATGCTGACACCTTTGAAAAGCCATTGACAGCAAGCTGGCAACCGCATGACAACAGCCGCGACCCTGATCGCCGACTCAAAATTGGCTATGTGTCGGGCGACTTTTGTGGGCACGCCGTGTCTTATTTCATTGAGCCCGTGCTGCCCCACCACGAGCGCAGCCAATTTGACATTTACGCCTACTACACCAACCCCTACCGCGACGGCTATACCGAGCGCATCGCCGCTACGGTGGACCATTGGTGCGATTGCCATGCGCTGACCGATGATCAACTGGCCCAGCGTATTCGTGCCGACGGCATTGATATCTTGGTGGACTTGTCGGGCCACACCGCGCACCATCGCCTGTTGGTGTTTGCCCGCAAACCGGCACCGGTGCAAGTCACCTGGATCGGCTACCCGGGCAGCACCGGGTTAAGTTCTATCGACTACCGCATCACCGACCCCTGGCAAGACCCGCCCGGCTTGGCCCAGCGCTTTCACAGTGAAACGGTGGTGCATTTGCCCGGCGGCATGGCGTTTCAGTCAGAGCCAGACTGCGCCGCCATCAACGAGCTACCTGCGCTACACAGCGGCCAATTTGTGTTGGCTTGCCTGAACAATCTGAACAAGATCAACGACGCCGTGATCGATCTGTGGAGCAAGATTCTGGCGGCTTTGCCCCAGGCCAAGTTGTTGCTGGGCAATATATCGGACAGCGCTGTGCGACAACGCATTATTCAAAAATTTGAGCAACACGGCGTTGCCACTGATCGGCTGATTTTGAAGCCGCGCGTGAGCCTGCTGGACTACCTTGCGATGCACCATCAAATTGATCTGGCGCTCGATCCGTTCCCCTACAACGGTGGTACCACCACCATGCATTCACTCTGGATGGGCGTGCCGGTGGTCACGCTGGAAGGTGACCACGCCGTGGCACGCCTGAGCGCGGCGCACTTGTCCCGGGTGGGTCTGCCGCAATTCATTAGCCATAGTGAAGAAGAGTATTTGCAATGTGTTTTGCGCGCGGCGCAAGACTTGCCAGGCCTGAACCGCATTCGCCGGTCGCTGCGTGAGCGCATGATTGCCGGTGAGTGCAGTCCCGCGGTGATTACCCGGCACTTAGAGGACGCTTACCGCTGCATGTGGCGCGCATGGTGCAGCCGCGCCTAATCGGCATCCATACCCATCCATATTGACTTTATGGGTGTACAATAAATTCCATGGAAGTCACCTTTGATCCGGCCAAAAACGAGCGCAACATCGCGCAGCGTGGCTTGAGTTTTGATCAGGTCAATGAATTTGATTTTGAAACGGCAAAAGTATGGCAAGACACTCGCCACAGGTACCCAGAATCGCGCATCGTCGCGCTGGGTTACTTGGGTGCGCGACTACACGTGCTCGTGTTTTGCGAAACAGATGGCGGCATTCGAGTTATCAGCTTTCGCAAGGCAAATCCAAGAGAAGGAGTTAAACATGGTTTCGCGCTTACCCGTGATTGATGATGATGGCGAAGTAGGTGATCTCTCAAAGGTCGATCCATCAGCATTCAAACCTTTTTCGGTGCTTCCCGCGTCTTTGCAAGCCAAGCTGCGCGGCAGGCCAAAGGCTGCTTTCACCAAGGAGCCCATCAAGATTCGACTCGATGCTGATGTGGTGCAGGCCTTGCGTGCCACGGGCGATGGTTGGCAAACCCGTATCAATGACACGCTGCGAGCCTCATTGCAATTGGCTGGGCGCTTGGGCTGACTAAAAGCCGTCAATGACCAGAGTGGGTCGAAACGACCCCTGCCCGTGCGGCCGCGGCAAGAAATACAGGCATTGATGCTGGGCCAAAGAGCTAGTTCATTTTTGAAAACGGCCCAGCAATGCATCAGGCGCAAAAATAGATGCAGAAAAATGAGAAAATCTGATGCGAGTTGGGTGTCGTCGTCACCCGCCCCAACACATCACTGGATCTTCATGAAAAAACTTTTTTCACTGCTTGCTGCCGCCTTATTGACCAGCGCGTTTGTACTGCCCGCCCACGCCGTCGAGGCTACCGTGGTCAGCGCCCTCAAGGTCGCGAGAGATATACCTATGTGGAAGTGTCACGAGACGGCAAGACCGAATGGATTGTGGTGGACTTGATGGTCTTGCAACCCGGTAGCCGGGTCAAATACGAAGCCGGCATGGTGACGGACAATTTTTACAGCAAGTTCTTGAACCGCACCTTCGCGCAGGCTCGCTGCTGCAAAGGTAGTAGCAAAATGCCGTTATCACGGATACGTTGACGGCTCGTGGTTGACGCCATGACAGCTCAGGTAGCACTGTCCACCGGTGGCTGACGGAATGTATTCCAGCCGTTGCTGCGCGGTTGATTTGCTCACCACCGGCAACCCATTTTTGTCAAACAGCATGAAGTTGATCAGGCGCGGGTTATAGCGTGATCCGTGTGCATCGTGGCAAGAAGCACAAGACGTGTTCTTGTTTAGATGCCTGGCATGCGGAAATTTGCCAGGCACATCCACCGTCAACGCATTGCGGTCATGGCACTTGTAGCACAGCGCATAATTTTGTGGCGACTCGATCGTGTTGTCGGCGGTGTCGTATTGCCGCTCCAATATGGGCGCATAGTTTGATCCATGCGGGCCTTTGGGGCTTGTTCCGCCAGAGGCTGCGGAATCGTTGTTGTGGCAACTTGAGCAGCCGATGACCGTGGTTGCGGTGTAACCTGTTATCAGGTTCTGAATACCAGCGTTTTTGCCAACTGCTGCGACGGGGTGATACGACGGGTTGGTTGGATCAAATTGCAGCCGGGCATTGCGCACATTGTCCTGGCGTTGGAAGCCGGCAGTACCAGCCGCATTGAGTCCATGACATTTGTAGCAAACTTCGTATTCTTTGGTTGACGGATTTGTCAACAAACCAGACTGACTGATGCCGCGTACCCCAAGCAAACGACCGTTGACATCAGGCGTTGCCGTTGTCGTATTGTTGCTGGCGTGCGGGTTGTGGCAGTCAGTACAAGTGACGTGTTTGGCCATTTGCGTTGCGTCTTCTTTGGGGGTGTGGGTCCATTCCGCGCTGTTGATATGATGACTTGATAATTTTGAAAACTCGTTTTGCAGGTTACGTGCGGCAACCGTGCCGCTATGGCACACCATGCAATTGGCGACCTCGCTCGATTGCGCCAACAGGGCCTTGCCATGGGCTGCGGCGTGCGGCTTGTGGCAACTGCTGCAGGCATTCTCAGAAACGCTTGGGTAGGCGCTGCCGGGCCACGGACTCGTACCCTGTCCATTCCAGGTTGCCGTGGATGTGGCATGTGCCGCATTAGGCCAGCCATTGGGTTGGTGGCACGTGACACATAAAGCGCCATAGCGCGTCTCCATGCGCATGAACTTGGCATGCCGGTCTTCATGTGCATCGTGGCAACTGGTGCACTGCACCTCATGGTTTTGATCGAGTTTGATGGCGCCGGTCAACGTTGATGGATACACCAGTTCCCCGCGATTGGCCGCCAATGCCGCGTCATAAACAAAAGATATCGGATGATCTGCCGACAAGTTGGTACCCAACTTCGCTTTACCCGTTAGCATCCCCAAGGTCGGTTGGTACCTGCCACCGATTGGCATCACCAAGGTTCCCATAGCCAGCGTGCCATCGTGACATGACAAACACAAACGGGAACTGCCCGTGGGCTGTTTTACCTGTGCCATCAGTGTGCTGCTGGTATAGAGTTCGTACGTTGCGCCCGATAGTGCGCGATTCCACAACGGGCCCTGGGGCGAAGCACTGTGTGGCGTATGACAAAAAACGCATAAGCCGGTTGCTTCCGGTGCTTTGAAGTTACCTGGTCCGGTGGGTGTCAGGTTATGCACGGTGCTCGCAATGTTGGTGCCGGCATAGACCGATGGCAGCGCCAGCAACCCGGCCATGGTCACCGTTATGGCAATCAGACGAAAGATTCGACACATCATTTCAGTACCTCTTTGCTTGCCGGGCGGCTGGCCAAAGCGCCCAAAAATACTTGCACGCGTTGGTTGTAGGCATCCGCTACATAGACCTTGTCGTCACCAGCAATAAAGATGCCACGCGGCAAGGCGAACTGACCTGGGCCCGTGCCATGCTCACCAAATGCCAGCAGCAGCCGCCCCTGGCGGTCAAAAATTTGCACTGCATCGAACAGTGCATCAACCACATACACGTGCCCGGCCTTGTCGGAGGCCACGCCTTTGGGCGCTGCCAAATCGCCCGTGCCGTTGCCGTTTTGACCAAATCGCCATAAAAATTTGCCGTCAGGGTTAAGTGACTGGATTCGGAAATTCATGGCATCCGTGATGAGCAGATCAGCGCCACCGGTGCTCGTGTCCAGTGCCATGTGCGTCGGGTGGTTGAATTGGGCTTTGTCTGAGCCACTTTCACCTATGTGCCGCAACAGGGCACCGTTGCCGTCAAACACCGTCACCCGGTGTTTCTTTGAGTCGAGAACAAACAAGCGGTGCGTGGCATCGTCCCAGGCCAGCGCAGCGGGTCGCTCCAAACCCTGGGTACTGATGGTCCGCAAGAGGTTGCCGTCGCGGTCCAATTGAAACACCTGATTGAGCACCGTGTCAGAAACAAACACTGACCCATCCGGACCCAACGCCAACGCGACGGGCGACACAAGTGCCTTTTGTCCGGCCTGATTTATGCGTTGGTAACGGTCGTTGGGTGCGTCCAGTATCCAGACCGCTTGCGCACCGGGGTCGGCTATGGTGAGCACGCCCGCGCGTTCCACAACCGCGCTGGGCTTGATAAAAATGTCTTTGTCACGGCCACTGAGCGTGTCGGCCAGCCGACGCAACCAAGACCGGCTGATTCCCCAGTCGCTCGGGCTGCTGATGCTGCGCAGGTAGCGAATGCGCTCAGGCACTGGCGGCTTGGGCCAAACCAAGGGTGCGGCATCAGCCAATGTCGCCAGGGCATTTACGCCCGGTGCCAAGTTGCTGCAAGCCGAACTGATACAAAGCAACCCGAGCAAGAGCAAACGGGCAGACCAGCGCGAGATTTGTTTCATCAAAATTGCCTTAAAGCGGACAGGTTCAAACTTTTGTTGGTGGAGCGCTGGTTGCCGCGCACCCATTGTCCATAGGCACCATTCACACTCAATGACAGCTTACCCAGTGTGACATCGCTCTGGGCCCGGATTTGCATCAACAGTTCTGCCGGATCATTGCGCTGCTGGTGTTTGCTCCACTCCAGCCCCGCGGAATGTCGCCAGCCACTGTCAGAATACCAGTTGAAAGTGCTGCTGGCCGACAGAAACGCATCTGAGTAGATTGTCGGTGACGTATAAGCGGTGTTTCGGGAGCTTACCGCTACAGCCAGGCTGCGCTCAGGTTGCCGAAACGACGCTTGCACGCTCAAGCCCCGTGCGGTGCGCACGTCTGGCAAGGTGTAACGCATCTGGTTCGCCTGTAGCATCACGCTGGCCTGGGTGTCAACATCCAAATCCCATGCCAACTCACTGGTGAACTTCAGATCGTTATTGACGTCATTGACGGCATGATTGATGGCGTAGTTGACACTGCTGTTGGCGGCTATGCCCCAAATTTCTCCCTGCGTGCCTACTTGAACAAATTTTTGTTCACTGCTTTGCAAAAACTGGTTGTTGGTTGACTTTTCGGACTGTTCAATAGGCGTTTCCTGAGACTGACTTTCACCAAACGTCAGGTTGATCCACTTGTAATCCACGCCAAAACCATAGCCACGCGACTCCGTGCGCGACGCCAGATTAGGATCCACCTGGTAGGTGTAGTTAATTGACAGCGCCTCACCGGGCGTTACAACCAGACTGGTGGGCAGCGGCTCAATGCGCAGCATCTTGCTGTCAACCAGTGACGTGGTGATCTTATAGTCTGCGTCTTCGACTAGCAACGTATTGCCACTGTTGAACACTTTGATGGAGCTGCGGATCACAAAACGCTGCTTCAAATCAAAACCTGCACCCAGCGCGAGCGGGCGGGGTGCAAGGTGCGCCTCGTTGAATACAGGTATGTCGCCACTGTCCAGCGCATTCCGGTTCATCTGGTAGCCCGCCGACCAATTGGCGTTGAAATTTCCGTCGCCGGGCAGACTGTGGCGGTAACTTTGCCCCAGTTGCCCGGAATAACTGCGCGTTTCGCCCCCCGTCATCTGACTCGTGCTGGCATTAACTCTGGCGTTGGTGGCCAGATTTTTGTACAACTCATGTGCCACCCCGGCCGCCACGTTCTGTGACTTGCTGGTGCTGTTGCCGGCTGTCATTTGCGTGATGTCATAGCTGTAATCGGTGCTCAACTTTTGCGAGTGTGCTACTTGCAGGCTGCCGCTGCCGCTAAGCATCTCGGAGTCTGGCGCTCCGCTGCGCGACTGGTACATGAACCGCGTATCCAGTCGGCGGTTCAGGGTGGGGCCAAAGTCCAGGCTGTAGGTCAGTTGTGCCAATTGCGACTGCGCATCAGCGCTGCCTTGTGTCATGCTTTGCCGGTTATTGGCGTTGTAGTTGAAGATCAGGTCGGCTGTTTCAAAGCCCTTGCTGGCGCGCAAACTCAGTGCCCGGCCTTGCTCGTCGGTGACCAGCGTGCGTCCATAGCTGGTGGTTGTCGTTTGGGTCTTGTCTTGTGACAACTCCAGCATCCCTTCTGTCCACGGGTAGCCCATGTCATTCAGGACGCTGTCGGGGTGCAGGCTGAAGACAATGCGCCGGTTCTCGTTAGTGCCAACCACACGGGCACCGTAAGTCTGCACCAACTGCACCTGGTTGCGGTGCGCGGCCACGTTCACCGGGTAAGGCTTTTCTGCCAGAAAAGTGCCATCAAAGCTGTAACCCAGTACCTTGCCAGAAGACGCCGCGTCGGTATCGGTACCGGCGCTCTTGTCCTGGTTCAGCCCCAGTGCAAGCCCCAGACTGCCGCTAAACAGCAACGGGCTCAAGACATAAAACCCCGAGTTGGTGACCGTCAGTGTTTCGCCGTAAGCGTTGGTTTTGCTGCCCGAGCTCGCTGTGTCAGAGGTGGATGTCTGTTCGCCGTGCATATAGGTCAAACCCAGCGAACCCGACCACGACCCAGGCACCAGCGTCAACAATTGCAGCGAGTTCAGCCCGCCTTGGTACCACGACGTTGCGGCGGGCGCTGTGCTTGCCGGTGCCGCCCCCTGCGCCAGCGCGCACGGCGGCAGGGCCAGCGCACAAAGCGCCAGCAGCCAACCAGCGAGCTGGGTGTGTTTCATTATTTGCGGTGACACCGGTTGCAGGTTTCAAAGCTGATGCCAAATGCCGGCTCGCCCTTGTGGCAGGCACCGCAAAACTTGCCCTGGTCGATCAGCTCCATGGTGATCGCCACACTACCGCGCTTCAGGGCAAACCCCATTTCTTTGTTATGACACACATAGCATTTGTATTTGACACGGTGCACCCAGTGTGGGAAAACTGCCGGTGCAAACTCTTCATCGCCTTTGGACTTGCGTTCAAACGTGATGTCGCCCAATACGGTGGGTGCCGGGGCGGCGAACGCCGTCATCAATGCAGCCTGCAACAAAACCAGCGCAACAAATTGACCGACGCGCATCACGATTTCTTCGCCTTCACTTTGTGGCAACCCTTGCAACCCGACGGTTGCGCCAGCGCCACCTTGTCATGGCACACACCGCAATACTTGCCATCGTCAATAGCGTCCATGGTGATGGTGGTGCTGCCAGCCTCACGTTTGAAAATCGCGTTGTGGCAGTTGGTGCAGGTCAGCCACTGGGTGTGCGCTGCGTGCGAAAAGATGACCATGCGGTTGGGCTTGCCTGAGGTGGCCAGTTCAATGTCGTCCTCGGACGTCTTGCCCGGGTCTTTGGCGGCCGCATCAATGACACCACTGGGACTTATCGTCTTGTCCTTCAAGGCGGCCATCCAGTCGATGTTGTCCTCGTCATCTTTGGGCAGGCGTTTGTACATTTCGGCCCAGTTGGCCGGCGGTGGCAGCTTTGCCCTTGCTTCAGCTAAGGCCAGTGCTTTTTTGTATTCTTCAATCTCCGGGTCAATAAACGGTACACGGCGCGGGTGGCGTACCACGGGGGCGTCCCCGGGGTCGGCTTGGCCGGCGGGGGGCATGTCAAACAGCGTGGTCGGAATATGCGTCAGGGTCTGGCGCACCGAGTGCGCCAGATTCACCAATGCCGGCGGCGTGCTGCAGGCCACCAGCAGACTGGTACAAACCAGCAGCAACAGTTGCAAGAAATAGCGCAATTTGAAAACTTGTGTAGGTTGGACGCTATGGCACTGCCATTGCGCTGTAAGAGTTGGCGGCACATCAAATGCTCCCTTACCACTGGCGCAATTTTAGTCTGGCAGTCGGACTGCTGTGACGGTCAACTGTATGACCCACATCAATCACTGGCGTCTTTATTTGGCAAACACCTGTAGCGGCGATGATCGATGGTGCCATGATCAAAAAAAAAGGTACTGACCCCATGTCAGTACCCAGTGTCTATTGAATGGATGGATGAAACTATTTGATATGACACTGCAAGCAAATGTAGCCATCCGCCAGGCTGCTGCCTTGGTTCTTGCCGCGCAAGAAAAAATCGTCGGTGGCCTGCTTGTTGTGCGGGTCGTGGCAACTGGTGCATTCAATGCCGGTTTTACCAGCGACGGCACCTATTGAGACGTGGCCGCTGCCATCGTCGTTGTAAAGTTTGATGGGTGCTGCCGGGCTGGCTACAAACGAGGTGCGATCCACCTGGCCCCCCAGGTCAATGCCGTTGTAACGGCTTGAGCCGCCATTCAGTGGGTAGGGTACGGCGATCGGATGATTGCCTTGCATAGTGCCTTTTACATTGCCCTGTTGGCCGATGCCATTCACACCACCACCAATGCGTACCACCAAGGTGCCTAACGGATTGGTGGCATCAACACCGCGAACCGATCCGTTGTAATTGGCCGTATCGCCCACCGCCACAGTGCCGTCATGGCAGCTCAAACATTTGGTGGAAGGCCCCAGGTGGGCCGAGCTCGGTAACAGCGTGCCACCGGTGGTGGCTGTTGCATCGCCCCATGTGTAATTTTGCGTGGTGAGCTTTTGGTTCCACAGCAGTTGGGTACTGATGGCACTGTGTGGCGTGTGGCAAACGCTGCACAACCCGATCGGCATGCCAGAAATGGGTTGGTGCTGTCCCTCTATGGTGAAGTCATGCGCCGTACCCAGCATGCCCGAGCCAGGCCCGCCCGGTGTTGCACAGTGTGCGGCGGTGCTGCCAGCCAGCAGCAAGCCAAGAAAAAGATGTCGCAACAATTGCTTGTTTTTCATCTTTGTTCCGTTGGTGTGTTGAATGCAAAAACGGGATACCGACACATGCCCGGTATCCCGTTGCTTACATTAGCAACCGATCAATCGGCCTTGGCATGGCATTGCAGGCAGAGGTAACCGTCAGACTTGGAGCTGCCAGAATTCTTGGCGCGCAACATATCGTCATCGACTGACTGCTTGTTGTGCACGTCGTGGCAGCTTGAGCATTCAATACCGGTCTTTGTTGCCACAGCACCGGCGGTGATGGCTGAACCAGTGTCGTTGTAAAGCTTGACACCGGCGGTCGTTGAATTACCCGTACCGGCCGAGATAGTGGGACTGGACACATAATCATCGGTGACCACGTTGGAACCAGTATCAACACCGTTGTAATGGTTGGAAACGCCACCAAACGGATAGGGCACACCCACCGGGTGGGTGCCACTCATGTCGCCACCAGCGCCAACTTGCTTGGAAACTTTGGCACCGCCGTCTGTGCCGTTCCACGTGCCGATACCTGTTACAGAATCAACAATGTATTCGCCGCGGAGGAGACCCACTGTGTAGGTATTCATCGACGAGGCGCCAGAGCGGGATTTACCCATGTAGTTGCCGACATCGCCCACAGCCACTGAACCATCATGGCAAGCCAGGCACTTGGCGGTGGGGCCGACATAAGCTTTAGCAATAGCCAGTGTGGTGCCACCGGTGGTGGCGGTGGCATCCTCCCATGTGTAGGCTTGGGTTGGTCCCGAGCGGTTCCACAGCAGCTTGGTGCTGGAGGCGCTGTGTGGCGTATGGCAGAACGAGCACAGACCGACCGTGTTCGCAGCATTGGTTGCGACGCCATCTGTGCCGTTTTGTTTGTACAAAAACTTCGAAGACGAGCTGGCAAAGTCGTGACGACCACCGAGCATGCCGGAGCCGCCGGTCGAGGCCATGGTGATAGCCGGTACAGCGAGGACTGTAGCGATAACCAGTTTGTTGAGAGAGAACTTCATGATGTGGACCTTTCGGGGTTAAAAATTTGTTTCGACGGAACACTTAATGCAAAGGATGTGCCAACTTTTTGCGGTTGACGGTTTATGTGACCGATAGCTAGGGCTGCATTGGCGGTGAGCCTGTACTGCAGGTGATTTGGATTGGTGCGTTGTCCATTGATGCGTTACCAAACGGTAAGGTTTTGCCAAAACGCCTGGTAGCGCCAGTCACCGTTTGGGAACATAGGCTGTCAAAGGGGTTGGAGACACGCAAGATCGTTTTTATTTGTCATCGCTTGCCGGGATGCGTCTGGCATGATTTAAGTCAACAATTGATCAGGTAAGTGAAGGCGTTGGGTGCGTCTTGCGGCAGAATCCGGCTCTTCACGCTTGAGAGGTTGCTATGTCCATGATGAATGCCAGTTTCTTGTTCGTTCGCCGTTCGACGATGCCGCGCCACTCGGCGCGCGCGGTCGGTATGTCGATTTTGGTTGCTACTTTAGCGATGCTGGCGGGTTGCGCTGGCAATGCGCCGGTGGCTGAAGAAAAGCGGCTGGTGTGGCCGGAGCCACCAGAGACAGCCCGCGTTGAGTTTGTGCGATCTATTACCAGTGATGAAGACCTGAACAAGGACACCACCAGCAGTCAGTCCATCTTGAAATTTCTGGAGGGTGAAAAGCCTGCCAAAAACCGCATTGTTGAACCCATGGGTATTGCCGTGTCTGACGACGGTGAGCGGGTCTTTATCTCTGACAAAGTGCAGGGGGGGGTGTTTGTTTATGACTTTGCCAAAAAGACAAGTCTGAAAATTGGCGAAGACAAGCGGCTGGCCATGCCGATGGGTGTGGCCATTGATGCGCAAGAAAACGTTTATGTGGCCGAGCAGCAGCGCAAAGGCGTGAGCGTGTTTGATCGCACCGGCAAACTCTTACGCTTTATTACCGATGCGTCGATCACCCGGCCCAACGGGGTGGCCATTGATAAGGAGCGCAAAAAGCTGTACGTGGTGGACACCGCCAACTCGGATTCAGCCGATCACACGGTGAAGGTGTTTGACCTGGACGGCAAGATGTTGGGCAAGCTGGGTTTGGGCAAAGGTAATGCCGACGGTGCCATGCTTTATCCAACCTACATCACGGTGGGGCCCAAGGGGCATGTGCTGGTGAGCGATACGCTGAACTCACGGCTGCAAGAGTTTGATGCAGACGGCAAATTTTTGCGCAGTATTGGCAAGTTGGGCAATGCCTACGGTGAGTTTGATAAACCCAAGGGTGTGGGTTTTGACACCTTTGGCAATATTTACGCTGTCGATTCGGGCTGGAGCAATGTGCAAATTTTCAATGACAAAGGCCAGATCATGTTGTTCTTTGGTGGCCGCGGTACCTACCCTGGCCTGATGCAAAACCCGGGTGTGTTGACCATTGACAAAAAAAATCGTATCTATGTGGGTGACATCCTGAACCACCGCGTCAATGTATATCAGTTGGTCAATACGACGGCTGAAGACAGCGTAGCCAAAGAAGACCCCAACGCAAAAAAAGAGGCGGCTAAAGACGGGGCACCCAAGCCAGCGGCTGCTGTCAAATAAACCAGATCAAAGGCCGGTAGCCCCAAAGCTCACCGGTCTTTTTTTATTGCCCTTGATTTGGAATACTGATGAAAATTTTATGTGTCTTGTTGCGTGGCATTGCCATTGCCGGGTTGACGGTGGCGGCTGCGTTTGCGGGCGAAGGGCAGGTGGTGAGCACCATGGATTCAGCCGGTTACACCTACATTGAGGTGGAGCAAAACGGCCAAAAAGATTGGCTTGCTGCAGAGCCTGTGAAGGTGAGTGTGGGTCAAAAAATTCAGTTTGAAGAGTTTTCGTTGATGACCAACTTTCGCAGTGAATCACTTCAACGTACCTTCCCTGCCATGCGCTTTGTCAATACGGTGAAAGTGGTGCCAAGCGCGCCGAGCGTTCCGGCCAAATAAAGAAATTGCAATCAAATTAGTAGCTTTTTGCGCTTGTGTGGCAAGCGTTAGAGGCCAATTTAACGTGAAAGAACACGTTGGCGCTGGCAAATTTCCTCCGTCATTGCGAACGCAGTGAAGCAATCCATGCCTGCCGGGGCCATGGATTGCCACGGCCTGCGGCCTCGCAATGACGGCCCCTCTTTCATCATCCGGGGCGTCGGCTTGCATCCATGACAGTTAACGTGAAACACGCCGAGCTTCGTCATTCCCGCGCAGGCGGGCATCCAGCATCTCAGCAAATTCTGGATTCCAGCCTGCGCGGGAATGACAGGTCAATTTCATCATTGGGGGCGGCTGTGCAGGCATGGCAGTTAACGTGAAAGAACGCCACCGACGTTTGAAATTTGCCCGTCATTGCGTTTAACCTTTAGCCGCGAGCGAAGCGTGGCGGGCAGTGAAGCAATCCATGCCTTCTGAATCCATGGATTGCCGCGCAAAAAGGGGACGCTACCCCAATGGCACTGACTTAAGCCAATATTGCTACAAAAACAATCACTTAAGTGCTTGAAAAAGTTGGGCTGATTGCTCCAAATTGCTACGATGCGGGTGTCGAATCCGTAACA
>Ga0210009_1001802_pt1 | contig 16917 bp, 20 predicted proteins | sample CryGeyCG2114_065_FD_185457 | JGI IMG/M metagenome (GOLD analysis project Ga0210009, IMG submission 185457) | Groundwater microbial communities from aquifer - Crystal Geyser CG12_big_fil_rev_8/21/14_0.65 (SPAdes) (version 2) | ecosystem: Environmental > Aquatic > Deep subsurface > Groundwater ... | reverse complement strand
GAAATTATTACCGAGGTGAAGGCAAAACTCGCCGCGGTGATTGAAGGCAAAATTGATTATCGCCGCATTGATTATGTTGGCCCGCAAGTTGGCAACGAGCTGATTGAAACCGCCATCATCGCCCTGCTCGCCTCATTCGGCGCAATGCTGATTTATATCTGGTTCAGGTTTGAATGGCAATATGGCGTAGGCGCAATTTTAGCTCTGGTGCATGATGCAATTGCCGTGATTGGGTTTTACGCAGTGACGCAAATGGAGTTTAATCTCTCATCAGTCGCGGCTGTATTAACTGTAATCGGCTATTCCATAAATGATTCTGTGGTGATTTATGACCGTGTGCGCGAGAATTTACGCAAATATAAGAAAATGCCATTGGCGGAATTGCTCGATTTGAGCATCAACGAAACTTTATCCCGTACGATTATCACCGGAGGCACAACCCTGCTCGCCCTCGCCGCGCTGATTATTTTTGGTGGAAGCGTGCTGCAAAGCTTCGCTTGGGGACTATTCTTTGGTGTATTAGTCGGCACATATTCATCAATATATATCTCAGCTATAGTCTTACTTTATGTCGATCCAAGAAAATCTGAAATAAATGAAGCCAACACGGTTTAAACAATTATGTTTAAGAAAAAGAAGAAAATAATAGACCCTGACAGCGAAGACCTTAGAAATGCTGAGGACGCTGAGGAAAAAGCCCCGCGCAAGCAAAATGCCTTCCTACAGAAAATTACCAACACTAATATTTACAGAAGGTTTGATTCTTACAAATCCCCACTATTCTATGGTTTGCTAGTAACCGCCCTCATCGCAATATTCATATATATGCTGGTGGAAACCTTCTCCTTATCCGCCGAAGAAAATGCCAAAATCGCCCGCATTGAAGGCCAGCTCGTATTGGTAGACTTAAAAACGCTAAAAGCGGTTGAAATCCCACAAGACCCAAAAGCTGCCGATTCCAAACATGGCTCAGACGCAAAAACAAAAGAACATGAAATTGCACCTCAAACTACGGAACAAAACCATCAAGCAGCCATAGATGACCAGAAACAAGCCTTTAAAGAATCGGTCAAACTCCCCCCTAATGCGCCGGAGATTTCAATAATTATAGCTGAATTGGGCATCAATGAAAAACTGACAAGGCAAGCACTTGATAAACTCGCACCGAGAATCGGCATGTCATTTTCCCCTTACGCAAATAATAGCATGCGCCTCTCGCAAATTGCCGATGAAAAAGGACATATGATTTTTGTAGATTTGCCGCTAGATACCGGAAAAACCGAGAATCGTGATGAAGATAAACTGCTTATAACCGCCGATAGCACTGATTTCAAAAATATTACCAATATGGAAACTGCCTTTTCTCGCATACTAGGGGCGGATGGCGTTCTCATTCCATCGGAAGAGATTGTCTCCAAGACAGAAAAATTCCCGCCATTAATGAGCATAATGTCAGATGCGAGCATGGCTATGTTTTATGGCGGCCCTGACCGTGAAAGAATCTCCCTGATGGCAAGCAATAATGCCATGCATTTCGGCTATATTTCTATGTCTGTTGACAATGATTTAAATGAAGATGCTATCAAAGCAAAGCTGCTGGAACTTGAAGCTCTTGCAAAAGAGAAAGGGCATGCAATCGGCATTGCCCACACCTATCCGGTCACAATCGAGGTGCTGGCAGAATGGCAAAATGGGCTGGCCGATAAGGGCATTCGCCTCGTACATCCAGTAATCGAATAATCTCTGACATCTCAAATATGCAAACCCGCAACGAAAATGATTATAGAAAAGGCGTTGGCATAATGCTCCTCAACAATGAGGGCAAAATTTTCGCCGGACAGCGTTATGACTCCACCGCCGAAGCTTGGCAAATGCCGCAAGGTGGAATTGATGACGGCGAAACTCCGCAACAGGCGCTGTTCAGGGAATTACTCGAAGAAGTTGGCACTGATAAAGCCGAGATTATAGCCGAATGCAAAGATTGGCTGTTTTATGACCTCCCCCAAAACTTGCGCAACAAGCTTTGGAATGGAAGATATGCCGGACAAATGCAGCTATGGTATTTGCTCAAATTCACCGGCAGCGATTCGGATATCAATATTGATACAGATGAGCCGGAGTTCAAGAATTGGCGCTGGGTGAATTGTGAAGAGCTACCTTCTTTAATAGTAGAATTCAAAAGAGATTTGTATAACTCGATATTACAGGAATTCTCCGAGCATTTGGGTTAGAATTCGCCGCAGCAATCGCTGCGCATAAAAAAGCCCCATATTTCTATGAGGCTCTTTAAGATTAGTTTTATATTTGCAGCGCTTAGAATAGGAGTCTGAAACCAGCTTCTACACTATGCACGTCATATTCAAATTCAACGTTTCCGCCACCTGTACGGCTTACTTTCGGATCGTCAAATGCGCTCAAATAGCGATAACCGACAATGAATTCTGTGTTAGGAATTGTTTCCGGTTCAAAGCCAACACCGACTAGGAATTGGTACATTAGGTTAACGTCATCACCGTTTGCTCCGGCTGCATTTGTTGCATCAATATCAATTTGTGCAGCACCAACACCAGCACCCAGATATGGGTTAAGCCCAGCATCAGTTGGTATGTTAAGTATGTAGTTTGCCATCAAGGTTGAGGCCTGAGCTGTACTGTCTGAACTATCAACGCCGTTATTTCTGAAGCCTAATTCCAACTCAAGGTTGGAGTTACCAAGAAAACCGTCTTCTGAAGGGATTTTATACCCCAAAGCAGCGCTGAAGCTATACCCTGCATCATAAGGAAATTCCCCTGTGCCACCGCCGCCGGAAATTGTGTAATCCTGATCTGGTTGAAAGCTTGCGCCTGCGGTTAGACCAAGATACCAACGTGGCCATCTTTCTTCTGCGTTTGCATCAACACTAAATGCGCCTGCAACAATTATAGCGGTAGTAGCTGCTAGAAACGTTTTTTTCATAATATCCCTCAAAATGATTATTAAAATAGTAATTAATTTGATGCACAGATTAGCCAGAAATTTTGAAATATCAAGGCTTTTCTAGCTCGCTGATAAAATTATCAATAACATCCAAGCCGCGTTGCCAAAAATCTGGTTTTGTTGCATCAAGTCCGAATGGTTTTAACAATTCTTTATGGCGCAAACTCCCGCCCGCCTTCAGCATTTCGATATATTTTTGTTCAAACCCTTCCAAACCTTGCTGATATACCGAATAAAGAGAATTCACCAAACAATCCCCAAACGCATAGGCATAAACATAAAACGGCGTATGGATGAAATGTGGTATATATGACCAGTAAACATTATATTCATCGGCAAAGTTGAAGATATCGCCAAGGCTTTCGCTCTGCGATTCCATCCAAAACTCACCCAGTTGGGTTGGGCTAATTTCGCCTTTGCGCCGCGCATCATGCACTTTGCGTTCAAAATCACAGAAAGCAATTTGACGGATTACGGTGTTGAGCATATCTTCCACCTTGCTGGCAATCATCAATTTGCGTTTTTCATCATTTTCTTGCTGTGCCAGAAGTTTGCGGAAAACCAATTGTTCGCCAAATACGCTGGCAGTTTCCGCCAATGTTAACGGTGTATCGCAAATCAGAGCACCTTGTTCACGCGCAAGATATTGATGCACACCGTGGCCAAGCTCATGCGCCAATGTCATCACATCATTAATTTTCCCCTGATAATTTAGCAGCAAATAGGGATGCGCACTCGGCACGACAGGATGCGCAAACGCACCGGAATCTTTGCCCTTACGCGGCGGAACGTCAATCCACGGATTATCGAAGAATTTCTGCCCGATTTCACGCATTTTAGGCGAAAATTCACCATAAGCATCGAGGGTCAGCGCCACCGCCTCATCATATGGAATGCGGCTGTCATCTTCTTCCGGATATGGCGCATTTCTGTCCCAATATTCCAGCTTTTCAAAACCCAAACGCGCGGCTTTATATTTATAATATCTGTGCGAGAGGTTTTTATAATTGGCTTTGACGGTAGAAATCAGCGCATCAACCACCTCGTCCTCAACCAGATTGGCGATATTTCTATCAGAAATCGGAGCGGGGAATTTACGCCATTTGTCGCTCACCGCCTTGTCTTTGGCGAGGTTATTTGTCACTGCCGCGAATAATTTGATATTATCTTTCAGAGTTTTTGCAACTGCATGCGCTGCTTTTTCACGCACAGCGCGGTCTTTGCTTTTCATCTTATCGAAAATCTCAGCATTACCCAACTTTTCACCATCAAAATCATATTGCAAATTCGCGTGGGTTTCATCAAAAAGCTTGACCCATGCCGAGTTGGAAGTTGTGGATTTATCCAAGTCAAAACGCTCCAGCTCATCGCTAAGCTGATATGGCTGCATAACGCGCAAATCCTCAATCCACGGCTTGTATTTCGCCAATTTAGGGGAGTTTAGCTTTTCTGCGATTTCGTCGCTAGAAAATCTGTTTAGTGCCAATGTGAAAAACACAGTTTGCGAAGAAATATCGGTGAGTTTCTCCGAGATATCCTGATAAAAAGCAGAAATCTTATCATCGAGCATATTTCCGGCAAACATTAGTCCGGCATAGCTTCCCAGCTTTTGCGAAATCTCCACCAAATCCTCATATTCCGCAACTGCCATGCCCAGCTCATCGCCGCCCAAGCCCTGAATTTTGCCATCATATTTTGCGCAGAATTCTGCCACGGAGTTTTGCAAACCCGCGATTTCGTTTTTCACTTCCGGTGAATCCATAGCGGGATATAAATCACTCAAATCCCATATCGGTAAATTATTCATATTTCCTCTATATTTGTCATTCTGGCGTATGCCAGAATCCAGTATTTATTGCACAATTTTATAATATAAGTCTTCCCAATTTGGATTATCTTTTTCAATGGTATTTAACTTCCATTCTCGCTTCCAGTATTTAATATTCTTCTCGCGTTTTATCGCTTCTTCTATTTCGTTAAACTCCTCATAATATACTAAGAGCTTTACATTATATTTCTTTGTAAAGCCTCCCGTTATTCCTTCTTTATGTTCATATACACGCTTGATTAAATCCGAAGTTACGCCTGTGTACAATGTTCCATTTTTTTTGCTAGCAAGTATATAAACATAGTAACTATTCATATTATATCCCTAGATTCTGGCATACGCCAGAATGACAACATTTACCCACAATGATAATATTTACCTGCCTATAACAACCTATTCACTAAATCGCGGACTTTTAAATATACTTCCTCGGCAGACATATCGGTTGTATCTATCACCACCGCATCTTTTGCCGCCTCTAGCGGCGCAACATCGCGCTTACTGTCACGCTCATCACGTTCATTCAAATCATCAAGAACGGAGTTATAGGCAACTTCCACGCCCTGCCCCATTAATTCCCGATAGCGACGGCGTGCACGCGCTTCTACCCCTGCGGTGACAAAAATTTTCAAATCGGCATTCGGGCAAACCACCGTTCCGATATCCCGACCATCCAACACTGCACCTTCTTTGCGCTTGGCAAAATCACGCTGAAAATCGAGCAATATTTTCCGCACTTCCGGATATGAGGAAATTATTGAAGCAGCCTGCCCCACAACCTCCTGCCTGAGCCTTGGATTTGTTAAATCTTCTGCTTTTAATTCACGGGCAGCGGCAATTGCCTCCTGCTCATTTTTCGGGTCTTTGTTATTGTAAATTAGTTTTAAGCCAACCGCGCGATATATCCGTCCGGTATCCAAAAACGGCGCACCAATCATCTCGGCAATACGGCGGGAAAGTGTGCCCTTGCCCGAAGCAGCAGGCCCATCAACCGCAATAACCAAAGGTTTTGCGCGCGCCAGAGAAACTTCCGCACCTAGCCCACGCATCAAATTCACAAATCCGGGAAAGCTAGTATTTATCGGCGAGCCATCATCAACTTTCACCGGATTTTCTGCGCCCAAACCCATAACCAGAAATGACATAGCTATACGATGGTCGAGATGAGTTGCAACCAGCCCGCCACCTTTGACCTTGCCACCTTCCACCGTTAGGCTATCCGCCGTCATTTTAGCTTTCACACCATTTGCCTTCAGCCCGTCATATATGGTTTGCAGCCGGTCTGATTCCTTGACGCGCAGCTCTTTCAAGCCCTTCATCACGGTTTTTCCAGTTGCATAAGCTGCCAAAACTGCCAAAATCGGATATTCGTCAATCATACTTGGCGCACGCTCCGCCGGAACTTCCACGCCTTTTAATTTGGAATATTTGATATTTATATCTGCAACTTGCTCACCACATTCATTGCGCTTATTTTTATAGCTAATTTTCGCGCCCATTTCCTTGAGGGTTTTGTAAAACCCGATACGCAATGGATTTATGCACACATTCTTGATTGTAATATCTGAGCCGGAAACAATCAAAGCCGCCGCCGCCGGAAAAGCTGCTGAGGATGGGTCAGCGGGGACTATTAGCTTTTTTGCCTTTAAATTCGGATGACCTTTGAGAGTGATTTTTTTGCCCTTAACCACAATATCCGCACCGAAGAATTTTAGCATTAATTCAGTATGGTCACGGGTTGGCTCGTTTTCTATAACGCTGGTTTTTCCGGGAGTGTTCAACCCCGCCAACAAAATGGCTGATTTCACCTGCGCCGAAGCTACAGGCAATTCATATTCAATCGGTATTGCCGGAGAAAGCCCTTTTAATGCCAATGGCAAACGCCCATTCTCACGGGTGATAAAATTCACCCCCATCTGCTCCAAAGGCTTGGTAACGCGCCCCATAGGCCGCCCGCATAATGATTTGTCACCAGTGAAAAAGCTGTTAAAATTATAGCTCGCCACCAGCCCCATCAGCAAGCGCACACCTGTGCCACTATTGCCCATATCCAGCAATTTGGCTGATTCCTGCAAACCACCAATGCCAACGCCTTTTATGTGATATTCGTCATTTTTCTTTTCAATCTCAACGCCGAGATTGCGCAAAGCCTCTGCCGTTGCAAGCACATCTTCACCTTCCAGTAACCCTGTTACTTTTGAAGTTCCCGTTGCTTGCGAGGAAATTATGAGGGCGCGGTGCGAAATAGATTTATCGCCCGGCACTTCAATAGCGCCCTTTAATGCGCCTGATTTTTTTGAAGAAAGTTCCATTTAGGCAAATTTACCAGCTAATTACATATTTGCCAGCAATATATCCCGAGCCTCGTTGATTTTGGAAGCTAAATGTTTAGAACCGCCCAAATCTGGGTGATTTTTTCTCATCAATTCACGATGCGCCCTTTTCACCTCATCAGGAGAGAAATTATCATTCACACCAAGAATCTCTTGCGCTTCATGCAATTTACGCTCGCGCAATATCTGTGAATAATCTTTTTTAAAATCATCATCGGCAAAATCCTTGCCCGAATGACCGAATGCCCGCTTATTCCGCAATAACGGAGGAATTGTTAGCAATAATATCAAAAGCAGCAATGTAAAAATTTTAACCATAAAAAACCTCTATTCCATGTAGCGTCAATTATCCATAATTATTTTACGCAGATTTATAAATTATCTCTCTCTTATTTAACAATATTTCCAGCTCGGAAATCGCAGCATCAAGCAAAGCCTCATTACCGGAACGAAAAACCACATTCACCCCAACATGTTTATAATCATTGCCGAGCATAAACGGATAGCTGCCGATAGCTACTTCAGCATTATTATCATTCACAATCCCTAAAATATCGGCGATTTTTGATTCGGCAGATTCAACCACAATCGTTTTTGATATGATTTTTGTGCCTTTTTCCAGCGTGGGGATGATGTTTTCCAACATTCCCTGCATGATTTTAGGCACGCCTGCCATGACGTGTACATTTTCGATGATAAACCCCGGAGCAACACTAACGGGATTTGGTATAAGCTCTCCCCCCACAGGGATATAAGCCATTTTTTTACGCCCTTCGTTTAAATTATCTTTACCGTAATATTCCTCAAGCAAGAAGTATGCCTTCTCATGCAACTCAAGCTTTGTATCAAACGCAGCAGCAATAGCTTCTGCCGTGATATCATCATGGGTTGGCCCGATTCCTCCGGTAGTAAAAACATATTTATATTCGGCGCGCATCGCATTGACAGTATCAATGATTTTTTGCCTGTTATCGGGAATAACACGTACTTCTTTGAGGTCAATTCCCACTTCGCCAAATGTTTTTGCTATATGCTGGGTATTCGCGTCTAGAGTCCGCCCAGAAAGAACCTCATCGCCAATAATTATTAATGCTGCGTCCGGATTAGCCATAATTAACCTTTGAATACTTTCAATTAACTTCTACATATAATACTAATAGCACTTGATACACAAGGGTGGAGCTACCATAAAAACAAACAATGCCTAAGAAAGAAAATATAATAATACCATTTATTTTGATAGCAGTTTTGGCTTTTCAGTCAATGATATCCTTTTCCTATTCCGCAGCCGAGCAAAGGCGCGCACCGCAGGATAATGATTCCAGCTATACAATCCCGCGCTACATCCCCAAAGTTGCTATCCCAAAACGCCCTGAGAAGATTATATTTGAAAATAACGGGCAGGATAATGATGCGGTTTATATGCTGCCGAAAAAAACACCCAGCAAAGCTGCCTTAAAGCCAGTTGCACCACCAGCCCAAGCACAACCGCAAATACAGCCACAACAAGTTCCGCAAGGTGCAGATGAATATTATACCCTGCCCGATGCTTACTCACCATATTATAACCAAGCTCCACAACGCCAAGCTCCACCGCCACAAAACAACCAAAATCGTTATCAGGAACAATATCAATATTATGACCAATATGATGATAATACAGGCGAATATAAGGACAATAAGCCATACCCATACTATTATTACTAAACTCTTGGATTAATTTTGTTTTTTTAATTGAATCTTTACTTTCTACACGTATATTGGCCGAAACAAAGGGTATTACTATGAGTAAAAAATTTATATTTTCATTCGCGATTGCAGCATTTCTGGGAACAAATGCACATGCAATTTCACAATTTGATACATCCGATTCACTTCCGGATAATACTGATGATTATTATGAGCAGGAAGTGGAGATTTATGATCCTATTGAGCCAGTAAATCGCGCTATTTTTGAATTTAATAATGTTGTGGACGGAGTTTTGCTAAAACCTGTCGCGCAAATTTATGAAGGCGTTGTGCCGCAATGGGGACGTGACCGCGTCAGCAACGTGCTGTACAACCTCAGCGAGCCTATTATTATGATTAACTCTGCATTACAAGGTGATGATGTAAATGCATTTACCTCACTATGGAGATTTATCATCAACTCAACCTTCGGATTGCTCGGAACATTTGATGCTGCCAGCGAAATCGGACTTGAACCACGCAAAGAAGATTTTGGTCAAACTCTTTATGTTTGGGGTGTAGAAGAAAGCCCATATCTAGTTTTGCCATTGCTCGGCCCGTCTACGCTTCGTGACGGTGTTGGTGTTGCAGTTGATTATTATGTCGACCCGCTAAACTATGAAGAAGTGTTTGACGATGAAGAAAGAGTTATTCACTCAGTAGCAGAAGTCATTAATTCACGTACTGAACTCTTGCCAGTTACGGAAAAGATTGATAATACTGCCATCGATCCATATGCAACATATAGGGCATTATTCCTGCAAAAGCGTAAAAGTGACGCTTTAAACGGGGATATTTCCACACTATATTAAGCATGTAACTCTAGCCATTAACAAAATGAGTCTTGATGTTCTTTAGAAAATCTTTATCATTTGCTGTGCTTGCATTCACCGTCATTATTGCAATGCCGGAAGCTTCACTTGCCATCAAAGCAAGCTGCGAAAGTCCTGAGCAATATGTCGAGGATATAAGCAATGATGTGATTAATATAATCAAAGACACCACACTCACGGAAGAGAAAAAATCCCGCGATCTATCATCACTTTTCAAAGCCTATGTTGATACAAAATGGATGGGCAAGTTTGCCTTGGGCAAAAATTGGAGAAACATCACCCCTGACGAGCAAAAACGCTATCTCTCCGCCTATGAAACATATTTGCTAAATTCATACATACCCATTTTCAAGGAATATAGCGGTGAAGAAATTCAGGTCATTGCCAGCAAGCCGCTAGCCAGAGAAAATGAGCATATGATACAAACCAATATCAAACGTCCGGCAAAAGCTGATGTGAAAGTGAATTACCGCATTAGAAAAACTAACTCATGCTATAAAATTCAGGATATAGTCGCAGAAGGGGTGAGCCTAATCAACACTCAAAGGCAGGATTTTAGCTCAGTTTATAACCGTGACGGCATTAGCGTGCTGATAGAATCGCTAGAATCCAAAAATGCTGAATAATCGCTAACCAGCACCCCACAACTCAAGCTGAGAGCCATTGTAACAAAAACTTCTCTTTCTGAGATAATTTTCAGCTTCCATTTTGCCCATCATTATTCTATAGTCACAGAATGAATGAAGGGTTTAATTACGTACACAAACACAGATTACAGGGCAAAAAACAGCAAACCCTGCCGTTTTTCCAGCTATCAAGCGGCGAGTATGAATACCCTGAAACTGTTGATTTCCAAATGAGTGACAGTGATTGCATCGCGCTTCCCTATGGCTATATGGTTTCTGCATTGCTTGATTCTAACAGCACGATTCTAGCAAGATATAACAATTGGGAAATCGTGATTGAAGGCAAAAATCTCAAACCGGTTTATCGCGCACTAGTAGAAAGAAAGCTGAAATCGGTGAGAAAAGCCTTTGAAAATGAGAATGATAGCCCTCAACTCAAAACCTTTATCAGCAATATCAGCATCAAGGATATGGTGGAAAATGTACAGATTTCACACGAATCTTCGGCGAATGATAACAATAATGAACTAGATGCTGAAATTGAAGAAGAAGCGAAAAAGCGCTAACAGCCCACCTGCACTAAAAATATAGAATTGTATACCTTTAGTATACCGACCTAGATTATTCTACTCTTTTCGGCTTTTTATCTAGCTCATATGCAGCATGCAACATTCTCACGGCATCATCGCTGGATTCCTCATCAATTAGCACCGAAATTTTGATTTCTGAAGTGGTAATTACCAGAATATTGATGCCCTTTGAGGCAAGAGTGCTGAACATGGTTTGCGCAATTCCTGCGTGAGATTGCATACCAATTCCGATGACCGAAACTTTAGCGACATTGCTATCAGACAGCAATTTACCATAAACCAGCTCACCCTTTTTCTGCGCTGCATCCAATGCTTCCAGCGCTTTTTGCAAATCAGTTTTTGGCACGGTGAAGGTGACATTGGTTTTCAGCCCGTCTTCGCTGACATTTTGCACAATCATATCAACATTAATCTCACTATCGGCAAGTGGCGAGAAGATTTTCGCAGCCACACCCGGCGTGTTTTCAACGTTAATTAGCGTAACTTTTGCCTCATTTTTGCTATATGCAATTCCGGTTACTTTACGTCTTTCCATAATCTCCTCCTCATTAACTAATAATGTGCCGGGCGTATCCTGAAAGCTGGATAGCACCTGCAACCTGACATTTTCCTTCATCGCCAACTCAACTGAGCGGGTCTGCAAAACTTTTGCGCCGAGCGATGCCATTTCCAGCATTTCTTCATAGCCGACTTTTTGCAATTTGCGCGCTTCTGGCACAATACGCGGATCGGTGGTATAAACCCCGTCCACATCTGTGTATATATCGCATCTTTCAGCCTTTAATGCGGCTGCAACGGCAACGGCAGAAGTATCTGAGCCGCCGCGCCCCAAAGTGGAAATTCTCCCCTCGTCAGTAACGCCCTGAAATCCGGGTATAACGGCAACTTCGCCACGTGTGAAGCCTTCCAATATAACTTCTGCGTTTATGCCCTCAATGCGTGCTTTGCTGTGGGTAGAATCGGTTCTGATGCCCAATTGCCAGCCGAGCCATGAGCGGGCTTTGATGCCTATTTCCTGCAATGCTAATGCCAACAAACCGACTGTGACTTGCTCTCCGGTAGAAACTACGGTGTCATATTCGCTTTCATCACGAACGGTGAATTCATTACAAAACCCGACAAGGCGGTTGGTTTCTCCCGCCATCGCGCTAACGACCACGGCAACCTGATTGCCCGCATCCACTTCGCGCTTCACATGCTGGGCGACATTTCTGATGCGCTCAACATCGGCCACGCTAGTTCCACCGAATTTTTGTACGATTATAGCCATGCAGGGTTTTTAATAGGAAATCGGAGATTTGTCACTTATTTTGTTAATACGCTGCGACCAGACGCACACGGTTAGTGTTATAAATCACATAAACTTTCTGCCCAGGCTGAAATTGCACATCTGTGCCTTGCACGGTGGAGATTATATCAGATTCGCTATCCGGAGTGTTTATCGTGCCTCTTAGCTTGTCTTTTACAGTATCTTTATTCACAACAACTTCTTCTCTTGAGTTAAATTTATTGCTCTCAGATTTGCTCAGATTTGTAAGTTTTACGATATATTCAATGCCTTGCGTGGTGCTGAGCTCGTCTTCAATCATCGCGCCCACAACTGCCCCAGCAATTGCGCCGCCTGCTGTGGCTGCGGTTTTGCCGCTGCCGCCACCAATTGTGCTACCAGCTATTCCTCCGCCAACTCCTCCAGCTAGACCGCCGATTGCGTTATTGCCTAATTTATCGCTGCCTTTAACAGTAACCAGCCGTGAGGAAATGATGATGCCCTGCGTCACCAGCCCAACCTCGTCACTTTCAGTATATATATCAGAATTCAAATTTCTGGCACATGATGCCAATACGAATAAACACAAAACTATAGCGGCTCTTTTCATAATTTCCTCAAAATTGTTTAATGTTTAATCTTTATATGCATTAAATAATAAAGTCAATAATAAATGTATTTCTTACTGTATATAGCTTTCAGATTAAGTTTATTGAAACTTTGGTAAATACTCATTATATAAACCCCATGCAAATTGACCCGAATTTGGATTTGGAAGCTGAGATAAACCGCCTTCGCAAAGAGATGAATGCGGTGATTCTCGCACATTATTATCAGGAAGATGAAATTCAGGATATCGCCGATTTTGTGGGGGATTCGCTTGATTTATCGCGTAAGGCGGCAAATACGGATGCCGATGTTATCGTATTTTGCGGGGTAAAATTCATGGCGGAAGTGGCAAAAATTCTTTCACCGCAAAAGCAGGTTTTGCTGCCCGACCTCAAAGCCGGATGCAGCTTGGAAGATTCATGCCCGCCCGACCAATTTGCCAAGTTCCGCAGCGATAACCCCGACCATATCGCTCTGACCTATATCAATTGCTCGGCGGATATTAAGGCGCTTTCCGATGTAATTGTCACCAGCTCAAACGCTGAGGCGATTATTAACCAAATCCCTGAAGATCAAAAAATCATCTTCGCGCCCGATAAATATCTGGGTGGCTATCTTTCGCGCAAAACCGGGCGCGATATGCTGCTTTGGCAGGGCACTTGCATCGTGCATGAGCAATTTAGTGAAAAAGAGCTGGTGAAGCTGAAAACCCGCCATCCGCAAGCGAAAATCATTGCCCATCCGGAATGTCCGGAAAATCTGCTCGCCCATGCTGACCATATCGGCTCAACTTCGTCGCTGCTGCGCTTTACCGATGAAAATCTGGCGGAGGAGTTCATTGTATTGACCGAGCCGGGGATTTTGCACCAGATGAAAAAGAAAAATCCGCATAAGAAATTTTATGATGTCGGCGGCACAAAAGGCGGCTGTGAGCATTGCAATGCATGCCCTTATATGAAGCTGAACACGCTGGAAAAATTATATTTATGCATGATAAACCGTGCGCCGGAAATCCATGTCGATGAAAAAACCCGCAAAAAAGCAGTGCAGAGTTTGGATAAGATGTTGCAAATGAGCAGCGCAGTTGTATCTTCAATTTGATGAATTTTACTGAAATATGGCAAGCGATATTATTGGGCGTAGTCGAAGGGCTGACGGAGTTTATTCCCGTTTCCAGCACCGGACATCTCATTTATATTCGCGATATAATCGGGTTTAAAGGGCCGGAAGGGCAAGTGTTTGAAATCGCCATCCAACTTGGTGCGATTCTGGCAGTATGCTGGGTATATCGGCAAAAGCTGTGGAATGTAGCTTCGAGCCTGCATAATAACAATAATTCGCGCCATTTTGCCGCTAATATCATCATCGCATTTTTGCCCGCCGTGGTGATTGGCGTGCTGGCGCATGATTTCATCAAAGAAGTGCTGTTTTCTCCAATGGTGGTGGGGGTGAGCCTGATTATCGGCGGTCTTATCATCTTTCTGGTGGAAAATATGGTCAAAAACTTCCGCGTGCGTGAAATTGAGGAAATTAGCTATCTCACCGCACTGAAAATCGGCTTTTTGCAAACATTGGCAATGATTCCCGGAGTTTCACGCTCAGGTGCAACGATTATGGGCGCAATGAGCTTGGGAGTGGATAGAAAAACTGCTACCGAATTTTCATTCTTTCTTGCGATTCCGACCATGTTCGGCGCAACTATTTATGATTTATATAAAAACTGGGACAGCCTGAATATCGAGGCATTTAACTTAATTGCAATCGGATTCATAACCGCATTTTTGGCGGCGATGCTGGTGGTGCGGGCATTGGTGCGCTATGTCAGCACGCATGGATTCAAGCCATTCGCATATTACAGGATAATCGCCGGAATTGTGATACTCACTACGATTTATGCAGTTTAGCTTTATCGGTGCTGAGTGAGGAATTCATTGAATCCAAATAATTATGGCACAAAGCTTGCTTATATATGGCTATGCAGAACTCTATCGCATCAACAACAACCGCATATCTTGCAAGCTCAGCAAATAACCTTCGAGGAAATGCGGCGCAAACCACCGAAGGCTTTGGCTTTGCGGATTTGATTGATATTGTCAACCCACTCCAGCATATCCCGATTGTTTCCAATATTTATCGCGGGATTACGGGCGATACTATCGGCAGCTTTGCAAATATTGTTGGCAGCACACTTTTTGGCGGCCCAATTGGCGGCGGATTAGCCTTAGCCAATGAAATTATACAAGGTGGCAGTGGAAAAAGCGCAGCCGAGCACGTAGCCTCCGCATTCACAGGTGATTCAAACGGAGATGAAGGTAGGGTACATCTGGCCTCACTCAACGAAATCGAGCCAGAATCAGGGGATAGTAATTTTAATAATGGCAGCAGAAAAATCCGCGCCACAACAGAAGACTGGCTAAACCCCAATTTTGGCAGAAATAGCCAAACCAACAGCTACATCGAGGTATAAGAATGGAAGTTAGCTCATCAAGTTTGAATATTGGCGGCTTTACGAGAGCGGAAAACTGGACGGTGATAATAAAGCAAAATCCCGAAACCGGAGAAGCTTATGAAACTTTCGGTGATATTGTTGATGTCCAACAAAAGCCAGATGATGTGAAAACTGCAAATCCACCCGAAATTGTTCCGATAGACTTCACACGCATCATCCGGCAAGATCCGGAAACCGGACTGATTTACGAAACTATGGGTGATGTTGATGAAAGCCCTGTAGCAGACCAGCATTTACCGTCACCTGAAGAAAATGCGATTCCCGCACTTCCGAGCCCTGCCCTAGAGTTTCAAGGGGACAGAACCGGAGTTAATCTGGAAGAAGAAGCGATGAAATTTCAGGATACTCCACCAGTGGTAGATATTGAAGAGACGGAACAAGAGGAGATTGATGCCAAACCGGAAGAAGCCCTGCCCGATGAAAGCAAAGCAACCCAGAAAGAGAGCTATAATATTTCCGAAAATATAGTGTTGAGGCGCTCTGCCCTGCAAGCTTACCATGCGGCAAAATTTGGCTATGATTATAATGCCAGAATGTTGCTTGATTCGATGGGCGGATAATTTACCAAGAAATATCGCGCTTATAATAAATCATCACGCTGTCTTTCGATGCACGAAGCCCATAATTTGAATCTTCCGGAGCAAATTGCAATTCCAACCTGTTTAGCGAAGGAGTTGCTATATCATGGCTAAGGCTGAGATTAATTCCGGAAAATTGCTTTTGTGCAAGCGTAAAACGATTATCCTCAATATGCTCATCGACATAATATGCCGCGTTAACGAGCATAGGATTAGCTATCCCTGCCTTATGCATATAATTAACGGCGTCCTGCGCCCTTGAATTTATTTGTATTCCCTTAGCTCTATAGTCATCTGCAAACGCCTTATTTGCAAGCAGGGTTAGCGATATTATAAATATTGCCAACCAAGTTTTCATATACCTAACATACACTAGTTTAGTTACAGTTTTATGAAAATTTGAATAAAATTATGCGTATTTTCGTTTATTATAGTTAATGCGCAGTTGACATATATTAATACATCGCCTAAAACCCGTAGAAAATTAGGAGTTTTTATGCTTGTTAGTAAAACAAATAATGAGATAACAGTCGAGATTATGGCTGATAAGCTACGCGCCCATAGCTTGGCTTCTACTCATGCATTTGTTACGCATAGAGTCAAAGACCGTTCTGGCGGAGGTGGTAAAATAACTTTTCGTGATGCCCATCATAAAGCAGAGGGGAGTTATGAAGCGCCTGTATATGAGATTCTCAGCGAATTTACCCCTAACATAAAAATCGCTTCAATAGATATGAGCCATAACCTAAGCGGTATGCGACACTATACGCCAACTAATTTATGCGTGAATGCTGAATGCTATGTTAATGGCATGAAGATAGAGATATTTTATACCAGAGATAGAGATTTTGAGCATGAGCAGCTTGCTTATAACGTATATCGAAAGGATAAAACTGAGAGCGCAAAAATTGAAACTCAACCACTACCGACTGTCGTCGGTAGGTTGATGGGAATCAATGTAATTGATGATCGTCTCGTTAGTGATATTGCCGGATGTCGTTGAGAAATAGCCCCTCGCCCAGAATCTCTGCCCCCAATAG
>Ga0210009_1001790_pt1 | contig 17036 bp, 15 predicted proteins | sample CryGeyCG2114_065_FD_185457 | JGI IMG/M metagenome (GOLD analysis project Ga0210009, IMG submission 185457) | Groundwater microbial communities from aquifer - Crystal Geyser CG12_big_fil_rev_8/21/14_0.65 (SPAdes) (version 2) | ecosystem: Environmental > Aquatic > Deep subsurface > Groundwater ... | reverse complement strand
TCTGATATGGCTCCAAGCCTATCAGGTATTTCTAGTGTAGATGGTGCAAGGATGACTGAGCTTATGTTAAGTGCTCTAGAAATGGTAAAAAGTTTCATTTCTACTGAAGGGTTCTTTCTAATCAAGTTGTTTCAGGGTTCAGCATTCAATAATCAATTAGAAATTTTAAGAAATACTTTTAAGTCAGTTGATATTATTAAACCAAAGGCATCTAGGGATGAGTCAAAAGAAGTATATGTTTTGGCTAAATCATAAAAAAACATATTATAATTATTAGATATAAGAATTGGATTTAGAAAAAAAGAGGGTTATTTAGGTGAACGATACGTCAAAAAATATATTATTGTGGGTAGTAATCGTAATAATATTAGTTTCAGTATTTAGCAATTTTGGACCTCATAATGGAGCATCGTCAAAAATAGAATATTCTGCTTTTATTGATCGAGTGCAGTCAGGAATGGTTGAGCGTGTAGTTATTGATTCTGAATTAAGGAAGATTACAGGGCTTGATAAAAATGGTTCAAGATTTGTTACTTATATGCCTTTATCTGATCCTCAATTAGTTAATGAATTATTAAGTAAAAAAGTTAACTTTTCAGGTAAACCGCCTGAGCAAAGAAGTTTATTATTGAGTATTTTTATTAATTGGTTCCCTATATTATTATTTATTGGTATGTGGATTTATATCTTAAGACAAATGCAAGGCGGCGGTGGCCGTGGCGCTATGTCTTTTGGTAAGAGTAAAGCAAGACTTCTAGATGAAAATCAAGTGAAAGTTACTTTTAAAGATGTAGCAGGTGTTGATGAAGCAAAAGAAGAAGTATCTGAATTAGTCGAATTTTTAAAAGATCCAAGAAAATTCCAGGATCTTGGTGGAACAATTCCTAAAGGGGTTCTAATGATGGGACCTCCTGGTACAGGTAAGACGTTGCTTGCAAGAGCCATTGCAGGTGAAGCAAAAGTTCCATTTTTTACTATATCTGGTTCTGATTTTGTTGAAATGTTTGTAGGTGTCGGAGCCTCTCGTGTTAGAGATATGTTTGAGCAGGCTAAAAAGAGATCTCCGTGTATTATATTTATTGATGAAATTGATGCTGTAGGTAGACATCGTGGCGCAGGCTTAGGTGGCGGTCATGACGAGAGAGAGCAGACTTTAAACCAATTATTGGTAGAACTTGATGGTTTTGGTGCAAATGAAGGTGTTATTGTAATTGCTGCTACTAATAGACCGGATGTATTAGATCCTGCTCTTTTAAGACCAGGTAGATTTGATAGACAAGTAGTTGTTGGCTTACCTGATATCCGTGGTCGAGAAGCTATTGTAAAAGTTCATATGAGAAAAATTAAAGTTGATAATGATGTTGATCCTAGAGTTATTGCTAGAGGAACTCCAGGTTTTTCTGGTGCTGATTTAGCTAATTTAGTTAATGAGGCTGCTCTATTAACAGCAAGGGCTAATAGAAAATTAGTTAATATGCAGGCCTTTGATGATGCTCGAGATAAAATTTTAATGGGTGCGGAAAGAAGAAGTCTTGTAATGTCAGAAAAAGAAAAATTAAATACAGCATATCATGAAGCTGGGCATACAATAGTTGGTCATTTGGTTCCTGAATATGATCCAGTATATAAAGTAACTATTATACCAAGAGGTAGAGCTTTAGGGGTGACTATGTATTTACCAGAGGCAGATAGCGTTTCTAGAAGTAAGCTTTATCTTGATAGCCAAATATCAGTTATGTTTGGTGGCAGAATTGCTGAAGAGCTAATTAACGGCGAAGAAAATGTTACAACAGGGGCTAGTAACGATATTCAAAAAGCAACTGAAGTTGCTAGAAATATGGTTGTTAAATGGGGGCTTTCTAAGAAGCTTGGGCCTTTATTGTATGCTAAAGAAGATGAAGAAGTATTCTTAGGCCATTCTATGAATAAACAAAGTAATATTTCTGATGCAACAGCTAGAATGATTGATGAAGAAGTAAGAGCGGTTATTGATAAAAATTATACTTTAGCTAGAGAAATATTAGAGAAAAATCTTGATAAACTTCATATTATGGCAAAGGCTTTAATGAAATATGAAACTTTAGATGCCTCTCAAATTAAAGATATTATGGATGGCAATGAAGTTAAACCGCCTAAAGATTGGGATGATGATTCATCTACTACTACAACGGGTAAAAAACAAACTTCTGAAACTGAAGAAACTTCTAAGAACTCTAAACCTAAGGATAGTGGCAGTCCTATAGGAAGCGAGTTAAATGCAGATAATTAATCTTCAAAATAAGAAGGCGTTAGATTTAAGTAGACCTAATATTATGGGTATATTAAATGTAACGCCTGATTCTTTTTCTGATGGTAATAAATATAATAATATCGATAAAGCTCTGTTTCATGCAGAAGAAATGATTAAAGAAGGGGCTGATATTATTGATATAGGTGGTGAATCTACAAGACCAAATGCCAATAGAGTTAGTATTAATGAAGAATTAGATAGAGTTTTACCGATAGTAGAAAAAATTATTTCGAGGTTTGATATATTAGTATCGATTGATACTAGTAAACCAGAAGTAATGGATGGTTCTTTAAAGCTTGGTGCTAATATAATAAATGATGTTAGAGCATTAACCCTTAATGGTTCTTTAGAAGTTGCTTCAAAATATAATCCAATTGTTATTTTAATGCATATGTTAGCAGAGCCTAAAGATATGCAAAAAGAAGTAAAATTAAATAAAGCTTATAATAATGTTGTGTGTGACATAAAAGAATATTTAAAATCTAGAGCAGATGCTTGTTTAAAAGCGGGAATTAGTAAAGAAAATATAATATTAGACCCAGGTTTTGGGTTTGGTAAGACTTTTGAAGACAATGCTAATTTATTAAATAATTTAAAAAATATATTAAATTTAGGTTATCCATTAACTGTAGGTTTATCAAGAAAATCAATGATTGCTCATGCTTTAGGAAAAGAGTATACAGCAGATAAAAGACTATATCCAAGTGTTGCTATGGCAGTAATGAGTGTCTTAAATGGAGCTAAAATCATAAGAGTACATGATATAAAGCCAACTGTTGAAGCATGCAAAATAGCTTTCAAAATAACACAAATGAGCGCAAGCGAATAAATTTTTTTCTTTCGTAAAGAAAAAGGCGAACTTTAGTTCGCACAAAAGGATTTTTATGCTAATACTAGGAATAGATCCAGGATCATACAATACAGGTTTTGGAATAATAAAGATTTGTTCACAAAACAAAAAGCCTTTATATGTTACATCAGGAATAATAAAACTATCTCATATAACAGAATTCGATGCCAAATTGGTAGAGTTATATAAAAATATTTCAGAAATTATTTTTCACTACAAACCAGATATAGCTGCAATTGAGGATTTATTTGTATATAAAAATGTAAAATCAGCTATCAAATTAAGTCATGCAAGAGCATCATGTATTTTGGCTCTTGCAAATGCTAATATTAAATTTAGAAGTTACCCTCCAAGGTTAGTAAAAAAAATAGTTACAGGCCATGGAGGCGCTGATAAAGATAGTGTTCAGCATATGGTCAAATCTATATTATCTTTACCAAGTAATCATATTATAAAAGCAGATGCTTCTGATGCCTTGGCTATTGCCCTTACAAGATATTATGATTCTAATAAAATTACTGTTTAATATATTAAATAATATCCTTAAGCAACGTCTCATTTTTATATTTTTCAGATATCTCCGAGTCTCTGTAATTTAGAGCTATTTCTTCAATTTTTTCTAATGTAGCTCTAAATCTTTTTGAATATAAGTAATTATGTTCACCACATTTAACACGTTCAATAGTGTATGCAATAGTTTTTAATCTATTTGCAATAGAATCTTGGGTATTTTTACTGTCTATTAAGATATTGTAAATAGTATTACATACTTTTAATTTTTCATACCCAGCTCTATAAGTAAAAAGCCATTGACCATCATTAGCTAGTGTATCCCTATATTCTTGTAAAACATCTAATATTTTATAAAAGTTTTTAGATTCAGAGTCATCTGTATATGTATACTGATTATGAGTTAATGTTTTATCTGAAGTTCTCTCTGACTCTAAGTTTTCAAGAACAGAATTTAAAAAATTAATATTACCTTCTGTTGAATCCATTAATAATTCTTTTGACATTGATTCATATATTTCTTTAATTTTCTTTAAAACTCTAATATTTTTATTATCATATTTATTATAAAGTTCCTGTAATTTTTCAAATTTTGTTTTTGAGCTACTATTAGCCTTATCAAAAAAATCAAAGAAAAATTCTTTGTTACTGCAAGCAAGACCAGCATTGTAATTTATATCAAAATTTATAGATGTAAACTCATCATTAGCTGATAGTTGATTATGAGCTTTAACCAAGTTTTCAACTTTATTAATAATAGGGACATCTTCTATTTCTTTATGAAATTCTGATAAAGTATCAATTGCTTTTCTATAGTAGAATATTGCGTATTCATAAGCTTTTATAAAATAGTCAGAAATAGAATAGTATAGATCACCTAATAGGGTATAAATTTTTTGATCAAGATTTAGTTTTGAAAAATCAACATGTTGATAGTCTTCTTCATTATTAGGGTTATCTAATATTTTCTTTATTGATCTAAGAGTTATTTCAAATTCACCAGAAACTAATGCACTGTGACTTGAAATAAGGCTATCAATAAATAAGTAAACTAATTTTAGTGTATCCTGATGAGTTTCTGGTATATCTATACTGTGTTCTAAAATATTAGAAAGTAAATTAGCTGCAATACGTTTTCTATAACCTAATCTGTATGAAAACATAAATTGAGACTGTATTACTTGATTATTACAATATAGATTAAGTCGTTTTAGACAAGATGTAATGGTTTTGTGTTGTTTTGATTGCATAGCTTTTTTTTGTGCTAATTCTCTTTCTTCATTTAGAATAGAAGGTGATTGAAAAATACTATCAAGCACATCATGAGATTCTTGATTATGATTTATTCGTGTAAAAATGCTTTTACTTTTTTGCTTAGATAAATTAGGAGACGAAGAATATTCTTCTTCACTATCAACTGAACTATTAATCTCATCATCTTCTTGAATATCATTATCGCTGTCATTTTGACTAACTTTATTTTTAGATTTAGACTCGTTATTTCCAAAAGCGCAGTCTAACATTGTATTTTGATCAAGAACATGATGTTTAGATTTATTTTTTGATGAACTAGACAACGCATTAATTCCTTCAGCATGCATCGCTGTTAGAGCCCTTGGATCATCTTCAAGATCTAATACATCGTCAATGTTTATAGACATTAATGAATCAGGATTTTGTTTTTCCTCTATGGGTTTTACAACAATCCATGGAATATTATCAAAATTCATATTTTTATTTGCAGTATTATATTTTATTAGTTTTATTAACTTATTATAATAATTTTGATATACATCATTTTGACTTATTTTTTCTAAGTTATTTTTTGCATCTTCAAGTTTGTTTTCTCTTATATTTATATAAGCTAATATTATATTTAATCTATTTTTAATCTCATGATCATTAGTAGATAAATGCTTTGAAAAAATATTTAAAATAACTTTTTTTATATCTGCAAATATAAATGGTTTATCAAGCTCATGTTTTAGAAATGTTGTAAAAAAATATTCATTATTTTGCAGTATTATTTTTTGTAATCCTTCATAATTATTGTTGATAATAGCATGTTGATATTGAATGTCTTTATTTCTTATATCTTGATTATATAATTGAGATATTAAGGCTTTTATTAGAGTTATAGATTTATCATCATTATTTTGCATAAAGTAATTATATAAAAATCTAAGCTCTTTTGGGTTATTTTTTATTCTGTCATCTGATTTATAATTATTTAAAACTTTAATTTTGCCATCTATTAAATAGTATTGGTTTTTGATTTCATTATTTTCATGATTTTCTATGAAATCAAGATTTACTTTTCCTAGATATATCTGGGCTTTTGATTTATCTCCAGTTTCAAAATAACCTGCAGCTAATAATAAATAAAAATATTTTTTTATATTATGCTCAAATATTTCATCTTTTTTAGATAGCTCTTCAATTTTTTTAGTTAAATCTTCTATTAAAAATAACAGTTCAGGCTCTAATAACATTTTATTTAGATCATACTTATTGAATAATGCAGCAAATTCAATCGAATTATCTAGTATAAGCTTTAATAATATTTTCTTGTCATAAAAATATATGCCAGAGTGATATTTTTTAGAAAATTCTTCATTTATGCTATTTCTAGTATTTATTTGGTCCTCAGTATCAGAAAGATCATTATCAAATTCAAACTGTTCTTTTTTTTCTTTTTGTGCTCTTTCATCATCAACTTGTTGTTTTGAATATACTTGTAGAGCATCTAATGTTTGAGCTTTAGCCTCGGTATATATTTGTAAAAGTTCTTTTTTAAAACTTAATAAATTTGAGGGCTCGCTAATTGGATTATGATCAGTATGTTGCTTTAATGCTCTTAAATTATCGAGACTATGATTTTCATTATAAAGACTTTCCAGAAATAATTTTGAACCTAAGTCAGAATTATTTAGATTATTAGAAAGAATAGTAAAGTCAATTTCTTCTAAATCTGTATGACTATGTTTTCCTGATTCTTTTAACTTAAAGCATGAGTCTGGATAGGAAAGGGCATGGGCGATTTGATAATATTTTAGTGCTTCAGGAGACAAGGTATTTGCCTTTTCTTCTTCTAGTAATCCAAGATTATATACTGCTTCAGGTAGCCTGTATTCTCTATATATAGATTTGAAAATCTTTTCTGCTTTTGTTTTATCGCCATAATCTTTTTCAAGATTTGCTTTAATATAATCTGAGTATGGCGATTTTTTGCTTTCCAAGAATTTAATATTTTCTAAATACATATCATGATATTTAGTTAGTCTATCTTGATCATTAATATTACAGGTATCATTAAAGTAATATGATGGGCTGAGTAGTCTATTTTCAGCCATGGCTAACTTATATCCTTTTATAGTATATAACGCTATTTTTTGATCATGAGTTAAATAAGGGTGGTTTTTATAAATTTCAGCAAGTAAAAAGCATGCATCGATATCATTATTATTAGCAGCTATTGTTAAGTACCTTATTGCAAATAATGTATTTTGATAGTTTTTCTTCAGACTATGATAATATCCCAGGTAAGTTAAGCCTTCTACATGGCCATTTTCTGCTAATATAGAAGCTATATTATAATTTTCTTGGACTTTACAATTAAGAGACTTTTTTAAGTTACTACTTAGAACTGTAGAAAAGGCTGATGATGATCTAACTTCTATTGATTGAGTCAAATAAGTTTTAGATTTTTCAATATTTTCTTCAGTGTAACGATCGATTCTAGAAACATAAACATCATAAAGAATATAATTTCCTTCTGGTATTTTTGAATCTATTAATAATTTAGAAAAATCTCTTAAATTTTCATTGTTTTTTTCGCAATATATTTCTTTTATATATTGCCAGAATAATCTATCTTCTTCGCCATCAAAGTTTTTATCTTCAATTATAGATTTAATATTTTTTAAAGTTTCTGGATTAGATTTTCTTAAAATTGCTAAATAGGTATCAATAGATTGAAATAATGATTTTTCACTAATAAGATTTTCTTGGGTTAATAAGTATTCTGTAAAATCTATTGCATCATAAATAGCATTTTTTTTAAATTTAGTTAAGATTTCTAAGATATTCTTCATATAACTATTCCTTTAGTTACATAATTAATGTTGGCTATATAAGTTTAATCTTAGCAGAGAATTTAAAAATTAATATCAATTAGAGGGATATATAATAAATAAATAACTAAACCAATTATCAAAGTTAATATTATGGTTAGCAAAGGCTCTAGTACTTTTTGTAATTTGGTTATATATTGCTCAAGTTGATATTGAACTATATTTATTGCCCCATAAAGACTATTTTTCACATCATCTCTATTTTTCTCAAAAAAGATTATTTGTTGTATATCATTAGGAATAAACTCGCAGAATTTTATTGATTTTTGCAAAGAACTTCCAGACTTTAAAGCATTGGTGAAATTTGTTAATTGCTTTTTAATATAAATATTATAAATAAATTTATTACTAATATCTATGATGCTTAAGTTATGTTTTAAGCAAATATGCAAAATAAATAAAAACTTATAAGTTAAAACCAGCTTATTTATTTTACTTATTATAGGTGATTTTAAAAAAAATTGTTGATATATACTGGTTATTAATTCTTTATATCTTTTAGGAATAAATTCTAGAGCTAGTCTTTTATAATTATATACAATATAGATTATTCCTATAAGAATTAAAACGTATCTAGACAAAAAATTATTTAATTTATTTTTGAAGTCTATTATTAATTTAGTATGATAAGGCAGCTTAGTATTTAGATTTAGATAAAATTGTTCAAAGCTAGGTATTAAATAAAAGAATAAAAAGAAAATAAATATAATTATAGTAATTAATATAATAAAAGGATAAATGCAGCTATTTTTTATATTAGTTCTAATTTTATAATTTGATTGTAAATAATTATTTAAAATTTCAAAGCTTTTCTGCAAACTAGCTGATTTCTCACCTAATTCAATCATGCTAATAAAAAAACTATCAATAGAATTTGAATAATTTGAAAGTTTAGTAAAGCAATATGATAAAGAATGACCTTCTTGTACTAGGTTGCTTATTTTACATATAAATATATTTTTTCCTGAATAATTATTTTCTAAATAAATTAATGCATTATCTATATTAATATTTTGTTTCAATAATATATTTATTTGTGAAATAAATAATAGTAATTCTTTATTAGATATTTTTTTTATAGACATAGTTTTCTTATTTCAAACTTAGGTTTTCTTATATGATCTTGATTTATGAATTGTTGATGGATTATTAAATTTATACATGAATTAAGCATATAATTAGGCACACCTATTTCTAGTAATCTATTAATTCCATTAGATGCGCTATTGCTATGCATTGTTGCTAGTACTAAATGTCCTGTTTGAGCAGCTGTTATTGCTATTTTGGCAGTTTCTAAATCACGAATTTCACCAATTATAATAATATCTGGATCTTGTCTTAATATAGCTTTTAATATTTCAGTAAAGGTCAAATTTATTTTAGGGTTAATATTAATTTGATTAATTTCAGGAAAAGTAATTTCAACTGGATCTTCTATGCTGATAATATTATATTTTTTAAAATTTAATTCATTAATGCATGCATAAAGGCTTGTGGTTTTTCCTGAGCCAGTTGCGCCTGTAAATAATATTAAGCCAGAATTTTTCAATAAAGATTGTTTTAAAATATTAATTTCAATTTGGTTAAGACCTAATTCATAAATATTTAAAAGTTTTTTTCTATTTTGTAATATTCTAATAACAAGTTTTTCGCCCAAAATGGTAGGGCAGGTACTAAGTCTTAAATTAAATTGATTAGAGTTATAATAGTAATCAATCTTTCCATCTTGCGGTATGCGAGTTTCAGTTATATCAAGATTTGCAAGTATTTTAAGTTGACTAATAATATTTTGAATTTTTATCTTAGAAAAACTTGTTGATTCTATTAGTTCTCCATTTATTCTTATTCTAATTTGATAATTATCAATATTTGGTTCTATATGAATATCAGATGCTAATTTATCTATAGCGCTATTAATGGTATTAATAAATAAATTATCTATATTTATTTTTGATTGATTTTCTATATTCATAATATAATAACAAAATCTAATATAAAATCTCTTTTAAACTCTAGAGTATAGAAGTCTACAGTAAATAAAATATAAAATAAATAAAAATTTTAAAAAATGAATAATAGACCTTTCTTAAAATGGGCTGGTAATAAATATCGTATTATTGATAAAATAATAAATCATTTTCCATGTGATAAAGAATTTGAATATCTTGTTGAGCCATTTGCTGGAACCTGCTCAGTTTTTTTAAATACAAATTACAAACATAATTTATTGGCAGATGAAAATCCTGATTTAATAAATTTATATCTGTATTTACAAAAAGAAGGTGAAAAGTTTATTAAATATTGTTTTAAGTTTTTTAATGAGCATTCAAATTTAGAACAAACTTATTATGAAAACAGAGAAAAGTTTAACTCTACAAATTCTATTAGGCAAAAAGCGGCATTATTTGTTTATTTAAATAGGCATAGTTACAATGGGCTTTGTCGTTATAATGGCTCTGGTAAATTTAATGCTCCATTTGGACGATATAAAAAAATACACTTTCCACATAAGAGCATGATTTTCTTCCATGAAAAAGCACAAAATGCAGAATTTATATGCCAAGACTACAAAACTACATTAAATAATTTACAAGAAAATTTAAAAAAGAAAATAATATATTGTGATCCACCGTATTTACCTTTATCTGAAACAGCACATTTTACTAAATATTCACAGGGAAGTTTTGGCTATAAAGAACATTTATTATTAGCTGATCTAATATTTAATTTAAAAAATGATAAAAAAAATAAGATTATTTTATCGAATCATTATATAGATAAGTATAAAAACATGTATAAAGATGCTGTGGTTGAAAAACTATCTGTTCCAAGATATATTAGTTGTAATTCTAATAATAGAAAACATGTTGATGAAATTTTAGTGTTGTATAACCATAATTAGCAAATAAAAAAAGTAGTAATTTTATTTATGAAATATATTAGTAAGTTAGTAATTATTTTTGTTTTTAGTATTTTAATGGCTTGTCATACAGATAAGCATAATTTGTATGAACATCATGATGAAAGTTCAAGTTTTTTAACTATTGGCGGAGAAAAAGTTGATATTCAAAAGTTTAAAGGGAAGTATCTTATAGTTAATTATTGGGCAACATGGTGTTCTCCATGTATCAAAGAACTTCCTGAATTAGTTCAGTTTAATAAAGAATATTCACAAAAAGCTGTAGTAATAGGGGTTAATTTAGAAGATATTGATAAAAAAGAGTTAGATAATTTTGTAAAAAAATTTAATATTAACTATCCTAATTTTAAAGCTGATATTGTTTATCAATTGTTAGGCTTAGAACTTGTTGGCTATCCAACAACTTACATTTTTAATTCAAAAGGTAGTTTGATAAAAACTATCCAAGGCCCTGTATCAAGTCAGATTTTGAAACAAGTTATTCAATAAATTTAGGTTATAGATATGTCTAATAGCAAGGTAGTACATTGTATAGTATCAGGTTTAGTCCAAGGAGTGTTCTATAGAGCTAGTACTAAGGATATGGCTGATTCTCTTAATTTAACTGGTTGGGTTAGGAATATACCAGATGGCAAAGTTGAACTTCAAGCTTTTGGTAATCCGGATAATATCCAAAAATTAGTAGATTGGCTTTGGAAAGGACCAAGTGCGGCAAAAGTGTCTAATGTAGAAGTTAATTATATTGATATACAAGAAGAATTTAGAGATTTTTCGATTAAGTATTAACTTATAATTGAATAATATATTATTATTTAAAAAAACAATCTATTGATATATAATTTATAGCTTGAATTTCATTTTTATCTTTTTACCTAACAGAGAGTTATAGAAGTATGCCTATTTATGAATATAATTGTAAAAATTGCGAACATAAATTTGAAGAAATACAAAAAATATCTGATGCTTCATTAATTAAGTGTCCAAAATGTGGTAAAGAAAGCTTGCAGAAATTAATATCAGCAGCAGGATTTAGGTTAGCTGGTGGCGGTTGGTATGAAACAGATTTTAAATCTAATGGGGAGACTAAAAGAAATTTAGTTGATTCTAAAACTTCTGATGCAAGTAAATAAAAGTTTTTAATAATTTAATTTGATTAATTTAAGGGTCCTCTGATGAGAACAGATTATTGTGGTAATATTACTGAGAAATATTTAGGTAAAAAAGTTAAGCTTTTCGGTTGGGTAAATACAAGGCGTGATCATGGTGGCGTTGTATTTTTAGATTTAAGAGATAGATATGGTCTAGTTCAGTTAGTCATTAAGCCAGAGGAAAAAGAAGCTTTTAAAATAGCAGATAAAATTAGAAACGAATATGTTATTGGTATTGAAGGTACTGTTTGTAACCGTTTAGAAGGTACTGTTAATGAAAACCTTAAAACAGGTAAAATTGAAGTAGAAGTACATAAATTAGATCTTATTAATAAATCAAATGTTTTACCTTTCCAATTAGATGAGCATCAAAAAACTAGTGAAGAAGTAAGATTAAAATATAGATTTTTAGATTTAAGACGTGAAGAAATGCAAAAACGTTTTGAATTAAGAGCTAAAGTTATTAAATATTTTAGAAATTACTTAGATGATCATAATTTCTTAGATGTAGAAACTCCTTATTTGACAAAACCAACTCCTGAAGGAGCAAGAGATTACTTAATTCCAAGTAGAACGCATCATGGTAAGTTTTTTGCATTACCGCAATCTCCTCAGATCTTAAAGCAAATACTAATGATGTCTGGTTTTGATAGATATTATCAAATTGTGCGTTGTTTTAGAGATGAAGATTTAAGAGCAGATAGACAACCTGAATTTACTCAGCTTGATATTGAAACATCTTTTATGTCTCGTGATGAAATCACAAGCTTTATTGAAACAATGATAAGAGGCTTATTTAAAGAATTTTTAAATGTAGAATTCGATGAAGTTCCTGTTTTAGAATATAAAGATGTAATGCGTGATTATGGTGTTGATAGACCAGATTTAAGAAATCCTCTTAAATTAGTTGATATTGCTGATTTATTAAAAGATGTAGATTTCAAAGTATTCAATGGTCCAGCTAATGATCCTCATGGTAGGGTTTGTGTAATGAACGTTCCAGGTGGAGCTTCATTATCTAGAAAAGAAATAGATGAATATACTAAATTCGTTAGTATTTATAAGGCAAAAGGTTTGGCTTATATTAAAGTCAATGAAATTGAAAAAGGTGTTGAAGGACTTCAATCTCCAATTTTAAAATTTATCCCAGAGCAAGCGGTATTAAAAATTTTAGATAGAGTAAAAGCTAAAAACGGTGATTTATTATTCTTTGGCGCTGATAAAGAAGTAGTTGTTAATGAGTCAATGGGCGCTTTAAGATGTAAAGTTGGTGAAGATTTAGGTTTACTAGAAGGTGATTGGAAACTTTGTTGGGTTGTTGATTTTCCTTTATTTGAAAGAGAAAAAGCAACTAATAAACTATTTGCTGTACATCATCCATTTACTTCTGCTAAAGAATCAGCCGAAGTTGTAAAAACTGATCCTGAAAGCTGTACTGCTTTAGCATATGATATGGTTCTAAATGGTAGTGAAATTGGCGGTGGTTCAGTTCGTATCCATGATCTTGAAATGCAAAAAGCTGTTTTTGAAGTATTAGGAATTGATAAAGAAGAAGCTGAATTAAAATTTGGACATCTTTTAAAAGCAATGCAATTTGGCTGTCCAATTCATGGTGGTATAGCATTTGGTATTGATAGAGTTGTAATGTTAATGGCGGGAGTTGATTCAATCAGAGATGTTATTGCATTTCCAAAAACTCAAACTGCAAGTTGTCCATTAACAGAAGCGCCTTCTGAAATTGATTTTGCTCAATTATATGAATTAGGTGTTCAAGTAGTTAAAGAAGAAGAGTAATTTTTAAAGGGTTTGTTTTATGGCAGGACATAGTAAATGGGCTAATATACAGCATCGTAAAGGTGCCCAAGATGCAAAAAGATCTAAAATATTTACTAAATTAATTAGAGAGATTACAGTTGCAGCAAGATTATTTGGCGCTGAATTAGATTCTAATCCAAGATTAAAACTAGCAATAGATAAAGCTAAAGGCTCAAACATGCCTAAAGATACTATTGAAAAGGCTGTTAAAAAAGGTGCTGAAGGTTTAGAAGGCGATAACATGGAATCAACAAGATATGAAGGTTATGGTCCTTCAGGTATTGCTGTTATTGTTGATTGCTTAACTGATAATAAGAATAGAACAGTTGCTGCTGTAAGACATGCTTTCACTAAATTTGGTGGTAATTTAGGAACGGATGGTTCTGTATCATATATGTTTAAAAAGCAAGGTCTTATTAGATTAGATAATACTAGCAATGAAGAAGATGTAATGGAAATAGCATTAGATGCTGGAGCAGAAGACGTTCAAGAAGTAGAAGATGGATATATAGAAATAGTTACTTCTCCTGAAACTTATGACTCTGTAAAAGAAGCTTTAGCAAATAATAATCATACTATATTAGAATCAGATATTTCTTTTATTCCTGATAATTATACTCCTGTAGAAGATGAAGAAGTAAAAGAACGAATCGAAAAGCTTTTAAATATGCTTGATGATGTTGATGATGTTCAAGAGGTATATCATAACGCTGAATTATAGAAAAAAAGGAAATATTAAAACAAAATGGATAAAAAATATTTTGGCACTGATGGAATTAGAGGTCGAGTAGGAGAAGGCTTTTTTAGCCCAGAGTTTGTATTGAAATTAGGCTGGGCTGTTGGAAAAGTTCTTGGCAAAAAAGTTGGATCAAAAATTATTATTGGTAAAGATACTAGAATTTCTAGTTATCTAATAGAAGCCTGCCTTGAAGCAGGTTTATCTTCTGCTGGTATGTATGTCAATATGGTTGGTCCTATGCCAACACCTGCTGTTGCTCAGCTTACCAAATCTTTAAGGGCTGAAGTTGGGGTAATGGTCAGTGCATCTCATAATCCATATTATGATAATGGGATAAAATTTTTTTCTAATGATGGTTGTAAACTTTCCGATGCCTTAGAACTAGAAATTGAAAAGCTATTAGAGCAAGAAATTAAAATGGCAGATAGTAATCTACTGGGTAAAGTAAAACGAGTTGATTATGCTGAAGGTAGATATATTGAATACTGTAAAAGCAGTTTTCCTAAAAACCTTGAACTAACAGGTTATAAAATAGTCCTAGATTGTGCAAATGGAGCAACATATAAAATAGCGCCTATATTATTTCAAGAGCTTGGTGCCGAAGTTATAGCGATTCATGCTAATCCTAATGGCACAAATATTAATGACAAATGTGGGGCAACTAGTCCTGATAGTCTAACAAAAGCTGTGGTTGAAAATAATGCTGATATAGGTTTAGCCTTTGATGGTGATGGAGATAGATTAATTCTTGTTGATAATAAAGGCAATATAATAGATGGCGATCAGATTTTATATGTTCTTGCTAAATATCATCAAGATATACACGGAGATGAGTTTAAAGGTGTTGTTGGAACAGTAATGTCTAACATGGGCTTAGAAGTGGCATTAAGAAATTTAGATATACCTTTTAAGCGTACTAAAGTTGGTGATAGATATGTTTTTGAAGAATTGTTAAATTTAGGCTGGAGTTTAGGAGGAGAGACTTCTGGGCATATTATTGACTTGGTAAATGCAACAACAGGAGATGCTATTATTGCCGGATTACAGGTTCTAACTGTAATGCTAAAACAGCAACTGTCTCTTGCTGATTTAGTAAAAGGAATGATCAAATACCCTCATAAAATAGTTAATTTAACCCTAAAGGATATGTCTTTTGATTTAAATTCTGAAAAAATACAAAATAAAGTTAAAGAAGTAGAAAAACAACTTGGTAGTATAGGTCGTGTGGTATTAAGAAAATCTGGCACTGAGCCTAAAGTAAGGGTTATGGTGGAAGCAGAAGATGAAAAACTCATGGAGCAATGTTTGGATACATTGGTAAAAGAAGTGGAGAGTGTAATTTAATATGGATAGGAAATGCTTTTTAGCTGCAAATTGGAAAATGAACGGTTCTTTAAAAACTAATAAAGAGTTAGTGTTAAATATTAAAGAACAAATTACTAAATTAACCAATAATAAAATAGATCTTATAGTATGTCCTCCTGATGTTTATTTAGAGCAAGTAAAAAATTTATTAGATAAGGATATAGAATATATAAAGTTGGGTACGCAAAATGTAAGCTTTGAACCTAATGGTGCTTTTACAGGACAAACTTCTCTGGATATGCTTAAAGATTTTGATATTAGTGCTGTTATTATAGGTCACTCAGAGCGAAGACAATTTAATAATGAAACTGATTTAGATATTGCCAAGAAAGTTTATTCTGTATTAAAACTTGATGATCATATAATGCCAATATTATGTGTTGGAGAGACTCTAGCTGAAAGGGAAAGTGGTGAAACTCAAAATATTATAAGAAATCAAATAACTAAAGTTTTAGATTTTCTAAAAGAAAAAAATATTTTAGATAATCAAAAAATCATGCAAAGACTAGTTGTCGCTTATGAGCCAATATGGGCAATTGGAACAGGAAAGGTAGCAACAGCAGAGAAGGCAAATGAAGTTAATAGATTTATCAGAGAGTTAATCCAAAAAATAAGTCTGGAATTGTCTGATAAAGTGCGTATAATTTATGGTGGAAGCGTTAAGTCAAATAATGCGTTAGATTTAATAAGCCAACCTGATATAGATGGCTTTTTAGTGGGTGGAGCATCTTTGAATGCTACAGAGTTTGTTAAAATTTATTCTCATATGTGTAATTAAATCATGTTATATCAAATTATTTTAGTAGTACATATCATCATTGCTCTATCAATTATAGGGTTAATTCTTATGCAACATGGTAAAGGAGCTGATATCGGTGCAGCTTTTGGAAGTGGAGCATCTAACACGGTTTTTGGAAGCCAAGGAACAGGAAATTTTTTGTATAAAACCACAATGATTTTAGCATTATTGTTTTGTATAACTAGTATTTCGCTTACGGCTTTTATAGATAAATATGACAGATCTAATTCAACTTCTAGTATAGATAAAACTCTTGATTTGAAAGGCGTTGAAGCTGCAGCTAAAGAACAGCAGTCAAATGTACAAAAAAATCAAGGTAAAAGTGTTAATGACGTACCTGTTATCAATGATAAGTAAAGTATTTAATAATTTTATTTAAATCACGCCGAAGTGGTGGAATTGGTAGACACGCTATCTTGAGGGGGTAGTGATCATAGATCGTGCCGGTTCGAGTCCGGCTTTCGGCA
>Ga0210009_1001789_pt1 | contig 17043 bp, 10 predicted proteins | sample CryGeyCG2114_065_FD_185457 | JGI IMG/M metagenome (GOLD analysis project Ga0210009, IMG submission 185457) | Groundwater microbial communities from aquifer - Crystal Geyser CG12_big_fil_rev_8/21/14_0.65 (SPAdes) (version 2) | ecosystem: Environmental > Aquatic > Deep subsurface > Groundwater ... | reverse complement strand
CGGCCGAAAATCGCAACCGGGGCAAGCCTCAGGACGAGGGCACGGAGGAATTTGCCGCGGCGCTCACCCGGTCCGAGGTTCCCGATGTCTTCAAGCGACGATGGTTGGAAGACGAGCCATGACCGCGTTCGATCTAGCGAGGCTGGCGGCGCGAAAGCTTCGCGGCGAGCATGTTGCGCCGGATTCCGACGGACCGACGGCGGTGGCGGCTGCGGCTGCCGCGCTCGGATTCAAGATTGAGTCGGTCTCGCCCGGCGATGCCTTAATCGGGACGAGCGACGCCAAGCTACTGCGCGATTGGTCAAGGATCTACGTTCGCAACGATGTCCCGGACGGAGATGCAGCGGCGTACATCGCCCACGAGATCGGCCATTTACGACTGCATCGGCCGCAGGACGCCTGCACCGGCTCGGATCCCGATGCCAGCAATTCGCGGGCTCTCGCCCGCGTCGATTCCTATGGACCGCGGGAACGGCGTGAATTGCAAGCCAATGTCTTCGGCCGCGAGTTCCTGCTGCCGCGCGCCTTGGCCAAGCGCCTGTTTCTCGACGAACGCAAAAACGCCTTGGAGATTGCGGGCTTGCTCAAACTCCCGCCCGCCCTTGTTCGCCGGCAGTTGTTCGACAGCCTTCTGGGGCCAGACGTCGCGGAGCCGAAGAATAGCGCCGGGGGCCGCGCAGCCAAGCCCGACCAGAGTCAGATCGATGCCGCGCAGTTCGACGGTCCCGCCTTGCTGCTCGAGGCGGGGCCGGGCTCAGGCAAGACGCGCACCTTGGTCATGCGGCTCGACCATCTACTGACCAATTGTGAGGTCGCGCCCGACCAGATCCTCGCGCTCACCTTTTCAAACAAGGCGGCCGGTGAAATCTCCGAGCGGATTATGCTCGCCAATGCCGGAGCGGCGGCGGAGATGTGGACCGGAACTTTCCATGCGTTCGGTCTCGACCTGATCCGGCGCTATTATGACAAGCTCGGTCTTCCGGCTGGCGTCCAGCTGATTGATCGCGCCCAGGCGATCGAACTCCTGGAGGATCGGCTGCCCCTGATGGGGCTGAAGCATTATCACGACCTTCGCTATCCGGAGCAGGCGCTGAAAACGATCCTCGGTGCGATCTCGCGCGCCAAGGATGAACTGGTCGACGCCGAGGAATTCGCCCGGTGCGCCGACGATTCACTCGCAGCAGCCGGGTCAGCCGAGGAGATCGAGGCCGCCGAGCGCGCCTGTGAGGCGGCGCGGGTCTATGAGATCTATACCGCTGCGCTACGTGACGCGGGCGCGGTGGATTTCGGCGATCTAGTGATGTTGCCGACCCGGCTGTTGATCGAGAATGAGGGCATAAGGCAGCAAGTTGCCGGGCGGCATAGCCATGTCCTCGTCGACGAATACCAGGACGTCAATCGGGCCAGCGCACGATTGCTGATCGAACTTCGCCGGGAGGGGGCGCAGCTCTGGGTGGTGGGCGACGCCCGGCAGTCACTCTACCGGTGGCGCGGCGCGTCTTCCGCCAACATGGCAGGGTTCGAGGCCGATTTCCCGGGTGGCAAGCGGCGGCCACTCGGCCGCAATTATCGCTCGACCGACCATATCGTGACGCTCAGCAAGGCGTTCGCGCGGGAGATGCGGGCCGGGCGCAACGGCCTTGCTTATGATGCCGAAGCCGATCGCGAGGAGCCGGGGACGGCGACGCGGCTGTTGGTGGGGCTCGACGATGCCTGCGAAGGCGAACTGGTCGCACAAGAGATCATTCGCTTGCGTGAGGCTGGCGTGCGGCTCGGCGACCAGGCGGTGCTGGCGCCGACCAATGCCCGGCTCGACATCGCCGCCGATATCTTGGCGCACCATGGTCTCGCCACCAGCCATCTCGGCTCCTTCTTCGAACGCGAGGAGGTCCGCGACCTGTTCGCGGTGCTCGCCTTGCTAGCCGAGGCCAATGGCGGCGCTCTGGTGCGGGTCGCGGCGATGCGCGAAATCCGGGTCGGCGCCGCCGATATCGGCGCGATCGTCCGACGAGCGCTCGATGAACGTGAGCCGGTGGTATCGCTCCTCTGCCGCGCCTCCGGCATCGACGGGGTCAGCGCGAGCGGCGCGGCGGCGCTCGAACGGCTTGGCGCCCAGCTTGACGGTCTCACCCCCTATACGCCGGCGTTCGAGGTCGCGGCGAGCTGGCTGGTCGACCGATCCGACTATCTGCGCGACTTAGCCTCCGCGCCCGGCCCGGCCGGCGCTTCGGCTCGAGCGGCGATCCTGACGCTGCTGACCTTCCTCGATCAGCGGGAGCTTGGCGGCCAGCCGCTCACCCCGGCGCGCGCGTTGAAGCGGATGCGCAGCACGATGCTCCTATCCGACGATCGCGATCTACGCAGCGTCACTTTGGGCAGCGATTCCGACGCGGTGCATCTGATGACGATCCACGGCGCGAAGGGCCTGGAATTTCCGGCCGTTCACGTCGTCGGGCTGCACAAGAATTGCCTGCCCGGCACATTCCGGCGCGACGCAAGTCCGCTGCCGCCGGGGCTGATCGTGCCCGAAACGCGCGAAACCCATCTCGAGGAAGAGGAATGCCTGTTCTTCGTCGCGATATCGCGGGCGGAAGATCATTTGCGCCTCTATCATAACGAAAAGGCCAATGTGCAGACGCGGCAGCCCTCTCCCTTCATCGCCCGGCTCGGGCCGCTTGATCGGCAGCATCTCGGCAATCCAACCATCGCGATAAGTCCGGTGGCGTCCCCTCTTGCGGCGACCACCACGGACGCCATCAATTTGTTCGACATGCGCGACCACGAGAAGTGCCCGCTAAAAATCGCCTATCGCCGCAATTTCGGCATCGCCGGGCGCCGGCACGAGTCGCCATTCCTGAAAACGTCCGGCGTTCTCTATCAACTAGTCGATCGGGTCGCGGAGGTCGCGGGTCCAACCGTCGAGAGTGGGATCGCTCAGTTGCTCGACGAGATCTGGATCGATCGCGGACCGGCGGACCATGGCCTTGCGGCAGACTATCGCGATCATGCCGACCGCCAGGCGGCGACGCTCGTCCAACTCGCCACAGGTTATCATGCGGTCGATTTCAAGCGGATCGAACTGCCGATCACTGGTGGGTCGATCCACATCGGCGCTCCTCTGGTGAAGCAGAGCGCGTCCGGCACCGAAATCCGCTTTCTTGACGCCGGGAGACGCCGATCGAAGAGCGGCGCAGATGCTTCCGCTGGCCTGCTCTTGTCAGCGGCCCGCCATGCCTTCGGAGCGAACGCGGTGGTGTCGATCGGGCACGTCACCGGCGGCGATGTCGTCCCAGTGACGCGCGATGCCGCTAAGTCTGCAGGCGATGTCGAAGCCGCGGCGAAGGTGCTGGCGGCGATCAACAGCGGCTTGCTGCCCCCGAGACCGACCGCGCACAACTGCGGGCGCTGCCCCTATTTTGTCGGTTGTCCGGCGGTCGGTGCGCCGGAGCCCTGCTGAGCTACAAGCCAGACGAAATCCGGCGCTCAATTCGATGACTCCGTATCCCCGGCAATTCTGCCGGGACCCAAGACGGAGTTTGAATTCCATGCCCACCGACATCTTCATCAAGCGCAGCGGCAGCCTCGAGGTCCAGCACCGCAAGGTCGAGACGCTCGACCTTGCTGCCCTGCAGAAGGAGCTCGACAAGGCCTTCGGCGCCGGCTCGCTCTTCCTCGAGGACGAGGACGAGCCGCTCTCGCCCGAACGCCGCATCGACGCCCCGAGCCTCTTCGTCCACCACAGCCGCTGCAAGCGGATCGAGGTCACCGTCCGCTATGCCGGCCGGACCTTCGACCACAAGTTCGGCCCCGGCACCACGCTCAAGTCGATCAAGCGCCGGGCCGAGAAGAAGCTCGACGTCGACGCCGCCGACGCCGCCGAGCTCTCGCTCCAGATCGCCGGCACCAACGACCGGCCAGACGAGGCGACCCACGTCGGCTCGGTGGCCGACCCGAGCAACTGCTCGGTCGTCTTCGATCTCGTTCCCTCTGACCGGATCAATGGCTGAGATGACGCCCGATCGAGCCATGTTCGAGCGTGACCTTGCCGCGGCGCTCTTCTTAGAGGGCGTCGCGCGCAAGCGCTGGGCGCTCGTCACCTTCAGCTGGCCGATTGCGCTCTTCGCGATCACCGCCTGCGACGGCGAAATCTTCCACCTGCGGATGAACCTCGAGGGCTATTCTGCGGCCCTGCCTACCGGCGGTCTGTGGGATCCGGCGACCGACGCCATCCTCAGCGCGGATCGCTGGCCGAAGGGGGACGCCGTCTTCAGCAGTGTCTTCCGGCGCGACTGGCAGGGGGCGACGGCACTCTATTTCCCGCTCGACCGGGTGGCGCTGAACGGCCACCACGACTGGCCCGCTAATTACCCGCACCTCCGCTGGCAGCCGGAAAAGGGCTTCGTCCAGTATCTCGGCGAGGCCCACCGTCTGCTCAATTCGCGAGGCTATCATGGCATCTGACGGCAAGCGTCTCCGCATTTCCTGGCTCGGATGGTGGCGACTCGTGCGCCAGCTCCGCCGCCGCGGCGGTGGACGGCGCGAGAGCGGCGCCTTTTTGCTGGGACGGCGCGACGAACAGGGTGGCACGATTAGCGCGTTCGTCTTCTACGACGACATCGACCCCGGCGCCCTGTCGCGCGGCTATGTCCATCTCGCCGGCCCGGCCCTCAACAAGGTGTGGGAGCGCTGCGCCGCAACCGGCCTTGAGGTGCTGGCCGACGTCCACACCCATCCGGGCCGGGCCGATCAGAGCCCCTCCGACCAAGAGCACCCGATGATCGCGATCAGGGGCCATACCGCACTGATAATCCCGAACTTCGCCCGGTCGGCGCTGAACCTGCGCGCGGTCGGCGTCTACCGCCATTTGGGCGCCCGGAAATGGGTCGTGCTGCCGGGACCGAAGCCCGGCTGGCGCGGCCTCACTTTGGATCAGGACAAATAGAATGAAGGAAGCAGACTTTGCCGTCTTTCTCGACGGCTTCAACCGGCTCGCCAAGCTCGATCTCGACCTTGGCGAGGCTTGCGACCCCGAAGCCGCGATGGCGCGGCTGAAGGGCTATGCCGCTCATATCCGGGTCGGCCCTGAGGTCGCCGGCAGTGTTGCGCATCAGATTGCAGTGCTGACGCTGGTCAACATCCTGTCGCGCTTCGCGCTCGGCGGCGTGACGCTGTCCGGCACGCTCGACGCGGTGATGTTGACGCCTTGGCTTGGTCGGACCCTGAGGGAGGCGGTTGAGGCGCTGGGTGGCGCGGCTGGAGAACCGGCCGGTGATTGCCCCACCGCGATCGTCGGCACCGGCGATGACGTTGTCGACCGAGCCGTCCAGCTGACCTTTGAAGGATGGCGCGGGGGAATCGTTGCTGCCGACGCCGCTCGCCTCAACGAGACAAAGGGAACGGCAATGTCCGCCGTACTCGCGGCGGCGATCGGCGCGGCCGAGCTCTTCGCTATCCTACGAGACGAGGTCGCGGCCGGCCGTCGGCCGCGTGGGCTGTCGATCTGGCGGCCCGACGGTGATCATGACTGGTTGTCGCCGGCAAGCGACGGGCCACCCCTCGGCCTTCTACCGAACCGGCTCTGGATCCTTGGGCTCGGCCATCTCGGGCAGGCCTTTCTCTGGGCGCTCGCCATGTGCCCTTATGTCGATCGAGCCGAGGTGAGTCTGGTCCTTCAGGACATGGACGACATCACTAAGTCGACGGCGAGCACCTCCATTCTGACGATGAAGGAGGCGCGCGGCCGCAAGACTCGCGACGTCGCCCGCACGCTGGAGTCGATGGGGTTCTCGACCGTGATCGTCGAGCGGCCGTTCGACGACCAGTTCAAGCGGCAGCCGGAGGATCCGTCCGTCATGATTTGCGGCGTCGACAACGCCCATGCCCGCAGCCAGCTCGAGGCGCCCGGTTTCCCCCTCATCATCGAGGCTGGGATTGGTCGGACAGCACAGGACTTCCAGGCGGTCCGACTCCATACCTTTCCGTCCCCTCGCAAGGCGGCCGAGCTCTGGAGGCCGGAAGTGGCGGATTTGACATCAACGGTCGCCGAGACGCCAGGATACCAGCGACTGCGGGAGCGCGGGGTCGACGAGTGCGGCTTGGCTCGGCTTGCGGGCACCGCGGTTGGCGCTCCCTTCGTCGGTACTGTCGCCGGTGTGCTGATGCTCGGGCAGGTTCTCCGCCTGCTGCACGGCGACCAACTCGACGCGGTGATCGATATCGATCTGCGGGCGCTCGACGCACGTCGTGCGGTTCCGAACGCCACTCCGTTTGCGATCAACCCCGGATTTCAAATTTGCGATGCCTGATTGCGGGGTTGTGTAGGGGGGCAGCCGAACGGCAGCTTTCCCCAATCTAACTCTGGAAGCGGTCGGGCCGCTTTCGGCCCAGGTGCAGACATGCACACTAAGGCTCCCATCAGATCCAAGCTGCCGGCGGCCTATCTGCCGGGAACTATTGAGTGTCAGTCGCTTCGGTCGACCTTAGTACCAGTTCGGCCGCTTCCTGCGGGCAATCCCAGACTGCGTAATGTCCGCTCTCTTCGAACCAGTGAAATGCGGCGTCCGGGAAGGCCGCTCGGGCACGGGCTGCCTGCCGCGGCGGGCAGAGACGATCTTTTCTGCCCCAGCCGATCGTGACGCGACCGGCAGCGGACGAAGCTGGCCCTCGTTGTGCGGGCCCGCTGGCCAGATCCTTGATCAAGGGGCCCACGGTTGGCGTTCTCGCGAAAGATGTAAGCTCTCTCTGAACCAGCTCGCTGGACAAAGCCCAGGGTCGTGCTGAGAGTTGTGCGAGAAGGGCCGTACGGCTCACGCGCGAGGCGCTAAGCGCACCAAGCTGGCCCTCCAACAGGCGCAGGAGCTTGAGCGAAGCGCTGAGTGTCCATTTGAAATAGGTTCGCTCCCAACCATGCCAAAAGCCACCTGGGTCGAGCGCTACGACATCCCCGACGCAGCCCCGCCTCGCCAGTTCCAACACGAGCCTGCCCCCGAGCGAAACACCTGCGACGTCTATGGAAGCGAGCTGGTTGTGAACGATGTAGCTCTCGAGGCTATCGGCAAGGCCGCTAAAGGTCCCACTACGGGGACGCGCGCGAGATTCACCGTGTCCTGGCAGATCGATCGCGATCACTTCTCTGTGGGCGGTCAGCGCAGGGAGGACCGGCAACCAGGACTTCCAGCTTCCTCCAAGCCCATGCACCAGCAGAAGCTTACGCCCACTTCCTGCTGTGTGTGCCTCGATCGATCGGACCACCGAATTCTCCTTTCGGAACATCAACGGTGACATCGCCCGCCGGGTCCGTCTGTCCCCATGAGCGGTGAGCGAAAGCTAATCTGAAAAACGCCGTAGAATCGCAAGGACCGGGCGAGCAAGCAGCAGGCCCAAGAGGGACTGCTGCCAGAGGCAGCTTTGCCTCCTTCGCATCTAGGAACCTGCCATTCCGCCCTCAGCGCAACTCCAGCCAAACAAATTAAGGCGGCCCGTCCGGAATGGACGGGCCGCCAACCGTGCAAGACCACCTCTCAGGAGGTTCAGGCAGCTTGCTCGGCCAATTCGTTGCCGGCGTCCTCCGACTCAGCAGACGTTTCATCGTCGCTGGCGGCTTCCTCCTTAAGAGTGCCGAAGCGCATCACGGCTGGGACCCATGCCAAAGCTTGCTCCTTGACGTCAGCCTCGCCGATGAATTCGCCTGAAAAGATCCGTTCGGCAGCGGAGGCGAGATCAGCTTTCTTCGAACCGGCGTAGCGGCTGAGAAGCTCGGGTCCGCCCACGGCGTCAAAGGCTTCCAGGATGCGCGCTTTGGGCACCCGATCGAAGAAGTTCGCCGCCGTCGGCCTCCACCAATGCGCCATCTCGATATCGAGCAAGGCGCCCAGCGCCTCGTGGAGCGGGAGTCCGCGCTCACCATCGGTATTGAGGCTCGCAATGAGCGTGCGAGCGACCACGTAGCCGAGCCAGAGGCTCCGTGCTTCATCGGGAAGCCCTCGGAACGCCGAGAAACGCTCGACTTCCGAAGCGCCGACGCGCCAACTTTCGTCGAGCGAACCAGTGAACTCTGCCAGCGCCGCACTCGCCGGAGCATCCTTGGCTTCGAACCCCGAGACCGGGCCGTTCGCAGCTGGTCCCGAGATCGTGACCGCCTTTTTGGCGCGCCAGTCATGACCGTCGGCGTCGGCAAGCGTGAAGATCATCAGGTCGAGTGCCAGGCCTGGATCGTTGGCAAGATGGATGGCAAGCACATCACGGCGCTGCATCGCAAGTTCGTCGAGCAGTCGCTGCGAATAAGTTGCAGGCTTGCTCGACGCGTCACCGCCCTCGTCGACGGACTCGATGATGCCGTCGTCCGGCTGCGCCTCCTCGCTTGCCGTGTAGTACTGCGGAACGAGGGTGGGCTCGCCGCTGCGCGAGAGGACCAGAAACGCGCCCGCATCTGCCTTCAGATCTTCGGCAAGCACCGGCGGACGATCATTGAGCGCTCGCATGGCTCGATCGATGCGGGCCAGTTGCTCCTCGGCTCTGGCGACCTCTTCCTCGCTGCTGTCCTCGTCCTCGAGGACTGCCGCTTCACGGTCGTAGTCTGCCTCGAGTTCCGAAAGCTCCTCGGCTTCCGCCTCATTCAGCGGAGCCGGCTCGACGGACAGGCGATTCAGACCTTCGATCAAATCGTGGCCGACGTACGAGCCGAGTGTGGGCCGAATCCAGGCAAGACCGAGCTCGGCGGCCTTGGTGCTCGCAGCTTGATCCATCTTCTGGTGCGCGAGATCCTCGAGCAGCGCGATATCGATCCAGCTCTCGCTGGCATCGTCGTCGAAAAGCTCACGCTCGATCCGGCCGCCCGCTTCGAGATAGGCCTCGCGGCCGACCAGGATTGCCCGCGGATCGCTGCCCCTCACCGTTGCATCAAGCACCATCCGGCGGATCGTGTCGGGTGTTACCTGGTACCAGGCTTCCTGCAGCTCGGCGAAGACATGCGCCTGCCGCTCGGTGTCCGAGACTGCGCCATAGGCCTTGGCCATGTCGAGCGTGATCGCGCCCTCGGCGAGCGCTTCGAAGACGCACGGCGCGAGGGAAGCAAGCCGCAGTCGACCCTCAACGAACCGGACGGTCAGGCCGAAGCGCCGGGCGACGTCCTCGGTCGTGGCGCCCGCCTCGATGATCGCGGCGAAGGCCTGCGCCTCGTCGGCGGGATTCATGGCGAGACGCTGGAAGTTTTCGGCCAGGCTCGCTTCGCGCACTGCGCATTCGTCGCCTTCTATGACGAGGCAGGTCACTTCGTGGGTTGTGGGAATTACGCCGTCCTCGGCGAGCGACTGCAATGCGGCAAGCCGCCGCCCGCCGGCCTCGACTTCAAGCTTGCCGCGCGTGGCCTTGCGCACGACGAGGTTCTGGAGAAGGCCACGGGCCGCGATGTCGGCCTTAAGCTGGGCATCGGCGGCGGCGTCGCTCACCTTCCGGACGTTGCGGGGGCTCGGAATGAGCTTCTTCAAGGGAATGGACTGGATCATCGATCGTCTCCTGATGGATTGAACGAACCCTGCGGGTGCATCCAACAAGGTTCGTCAGTCCAGGGCACTCTCTTCTCTCTGCTGTGAGACGGCGGTTCCGCCGATCAGGGGGCGAGCGCCCCAAGAATGGACGCTCCATTGGCCACCGGCACGAACAGGCGCGTCCGGTAGCGGATGATCTCGGTGAAGCAGCCCTTGGCCTTGTACCAGTCGAGCCGATCGGGCGCGAAGCCAGTAAGCTCGATGCGCTGCTCACCCCCGACGAGACTGCGCTTGACAGTCAGCGAATCCTGGCTCTGCAAGGTCTGTGCGGTGCCGCTCAACAGGACGAGAGCGGCCAGTTCACCGGGAGTAGGCAAGACCGGGTTGCGGAGGCCGAAGGTCTGCGACACCTTGGCGATATCCGCGGCCGCCACCTCGCGGCCGATGATGGAGGTGCCGTCGGCCGAGACGATACGGGTCACGCGTACGTGATCGCCGGGTAGGCGCTTCCAGACCGGGAGTAGCAACCCGGTTGCGAGGTGCACGCGTTCGCGGACCGGATCTTTCGCGGCTTCGATCTCTTCCGCGCGCCAGAGACGTTCGAACGAAGCCGGATCGATGGCCTCCCAGGCGCTCTCGGCGAGCGCCTCGCGGGTCCAGTTGGCGGATTTGAGCGGACGCAGGAGACGCCGCCGCTCGATCACACTTCCGTCGTCGGCAATCAGGCGTCGCGCGGATACGCTGAGCGCTACCCGACCGGAGCGTGCATTGTGCAGTGGTATGCCACTGGGCGAGCCAATGTCATGCAGTCGCTCGAGCCGCTTGAAGCGGAGCGGCCGCAGGTGCCGCTCGATCTCCAGCGAGAGGAGGCGAGTTTCGGCGCCCGTAAGCGGATCGGTCCGAAGAACTTGATCCGAAATTACTCGACAGCTGTCGACCTTGAGCGTTTCGAGCCCGAGATCGAGTGCTCCCGCTTCTCGCGCGGCCTCGATGCGCGCTTCGATAAGGGCAAGGTACTCGTCGAAGATCGCGTTCTGCAGCGCGATCGGCAGCGCGAGCACGCGGTTGAGCCAGCGTTGGATCGAGGGCAGGTCATCCGTAAGACCGCCCTCGGGGCCTTCGAGCCGCAGACCGGTCTGGCGCACAAACCCGGCAAAGCTCGTCGCCTCAAGCTTGCCGTCGTAAAGCAGGTGGAACCAGCGGGTGAGCGCGTCTCTGGCGTAATCGCTTTCCAGATTATCCGCCGGATCGAACAGGTTCTGTCCGGCAGTTTGCCGCTGCCCGCGGGTGAGCGCACCGAGGCTGTCGAGTCGACGCGCGATCGTCGAGATGAACCGCCGCTCACCCTTCACATCCGTGGTCACAGGTCGGAACAGCGGCGCCGAAGCCTGGTTGGTGCGGTTGGTTCGCCCCAGACCTTGGATCGCATTATCGGCGCGCCACCCCGGCTCGAGCAGGAAATGCACGCGTCGCTGCCGGTTCTGGGAATTGAGGTCGGCGTGGTAGGAACGGCCCGTCCCGCCGGCGTCGGAAAAGACAAGGATGCGCTTGGCGCCATCCATGAAGGCCTGAGCCTCGGCAACATTGGCGGACCCGCCACGTCGTTCGAGCCGCTGCTGTCCGTCCCGCTTGAGGACCAGCCGTCTCGTCCTGCCGGTCACTTCGGCGACGGTTTCGGTCCCGAAGTGTCCGATGATCGCATCAAGCGCGGTTGCAATCGGCGGCAAGGCGCAGAGCTGTTCGATCAGCGCGTCGCGCGCGGCGACGGCGCGTGGACACATGACCGGATTGCCATCGTCGTTGCTCATCGGTTCCGAACGCAGATTGCCATCTTCGTCGGTGAAGACCTGCATCAAGCGAGTGGGGAAGCTCTTGGCCAGATAGTCGATGACGTACTCGCGCGGCGAGAGGTCGATATCGAGCGCTTCGCGTTCCTCGGGAGAGAGATCGGCCAAGCGGCGGTCGAGCATCGCCTCGGCGGTCGAGACCAGCTGCACGACGACCGAGTGGCCGGTCGCGAGCGACTCCTCCATCGCAGGGACCAAGCTCGGGAGTTTCATCGAGAGCAGGAGCTGAGCAAAGAACCGCTGCTTGGTGCCTTCGAAGATCGAAAGCGCCGCGGCCTTCGCGTTGCGGTTGAGCGTATCGCCGCTGTCCTCGTCGACTATCCGCGTGGCCTTAAGCCCCTCGTCGAGATTGCGATGAATGATCGCCCAGGCCTCGGCATAGGCATCGTAGATGGCGACCTGCGCACTGGTCAGACGGTGCTCGAGGATTTCGTACTCGACTCCGGCGAAGGACAAGGCGCGCGAGAGATAAAGTCCCTGAGCCTTGAGGTCTCGCGCGACGAGCTCCATCGCCGCGACACCGCCTGCCCGGATTTCGGTCGTGAACGCCTCGTGTGTTGGAAAAGCGGTTTGGGCTCCCCACAAGCCGAGGCGGGTCGCATATCCGAGGTTGGAAATGTCCGAAGCGCCGGTAGCCGAGGCGTAGAGGATCCGGGCGCGAGGAAGCCGGTTCTGCAGTCTTAGTCCAGCCATGCCCTGTTCGGAGCCTTTGCAAGCGCCGCGCGCATTACGGCTGCCTATGGCGTTAGCCATCGCGTGGGCCTCATCGAACGCAATGACGCCCTCGAAATCATCGCCAGTCCAAGCAAGGATCTGGTCAAGCCGCGTATCGTCTACGCGACCCGAGCGAAGCGTCGGATAGGTAATGAAGAGAATGCCTTGGGACCAACTAACCGGTGCTCCCAGCTTCCAACCTGAGAGTGGCTGAATGTCGAGGCGCATGCCGCCGAGTGCTTCCCAGTCGCGGCGGGCATCCTCGAGCAGTGCCTCATTTTTGGTGATCCAGATGTGGCGGCGTTCGCCGGCAAGCCAGCGATCCATAATCACCGACGCGATCTGCCGCCCCTTTCCCGCTCCGGTGCCGTCGCCGAGGAAAAAGCCCTGACGATAACGGGCTCCATCCTCGGCCTGCTCGAGCGTGGTTCCTTCCTGGGTGGCTCGGAAGCGTCCTGGCAGATCGTGCGAGAACGCCTCGCAGGCATAGACGAGCGTTTCGAGTTGGGCTTCGGAAAGCAATTCGCTCTTGCGCCAATCGGCGGGCACCTTTGGCCGCACAGCCGGTATGGGAGCCGCGACCGACCCCATCGCGATGGATTCCACGAGCGGCGTCGGGTGGACCGGCGCACCCTCGATCCGAACCCGGCTCGGGTGATAGGGAAGATAAATCCCCGTCTGCTCTGGAACGGGCGCCGGCTCATCGAGCGTAGCATAGTCAAGCTCTTCGAACGGCTCGCCAGGTGCAGGGCGAGTTGCGAAGGGAGCTGCGGGCCGGGCCTTTGATGGCTTTCTCAAAGTGCCGGTGGCGGGCCGCGCGGTCAGCACGGGAATTTCCATTGTATCGCGAGCGCGCGGCGCGAGTCGGCCGATCAGCGCTGCCAGATCGGACAAATCGTCCGCTTCCGCAGTGACCACCGGCTGGTCGTCGACGGTCTTGTCGATGACCACCATGCGCACGGGAATGCCCGTGCCGTTCCTGCGAAACGCGCCGGCAATGCGCGCATCGAGCCGCAGCCTCATATCGGTCCACGAGCTGGCGAAGCGAGACGCGTCGAACCCGTCGGGCATGATCGCGACCAGGCGAGCGCCTCTCTTCGAGAGCCGGAGCGCGCTGCGAAGATGACGCAACGCCGTTGCCGGACTGACCCCGCGCTCGCGACTGCGCGCGAACGGCGGATTCATGAGGACAACGGTCGGCGGCCTGTGGGTCAGGAGATGGTCGACGAGCTCACCGTCGTGAGCGGTCACTGCTGCGTCGGAAAACAGATGGGCAAGTGACTGTCGGCGAGCAGGATCGATCTCGTTGAGCGTGAGGTCGAAGCCTTGAATGGCCGGCCATAGGGCAAGCGCGCCGTTACCTGCCGAAGGCTCGAGGGCCTGATCGGATGAGCGAAGCTGAGCCGCTTGCGCCATGAGCCAGGACAGCATGGGCGGGGTCGAGAACTGCTGCAGCTCGATCTGTGCTTCGCTGCGCACATGGCGGGGAGGCAAAGCGGTATCGAGCCATTCAAAGCGCGCGTCCGCTTCATGGATCGCGGTATCGAGCGTAATCCGGCCGTGAGACTTCAGCCACAGGAGCGCGCCGATCTCGATCGCATCGTTGTAGTCATCGATCGACCAAGCCGTCCCCCAGCTCTGGATCCCGGTCTCTTCGGCAAAGAGCGCAGAAATGGAGCTACGCGTGAGATGGCAGCCGTCAACGAGACGAGTGGCGATCCGTTCGCCGATCGTCACCGGCAACGGTTTGCCAAGAGGTTCGGCATCGGGTTCTAAGAGTTCAAACTGAAGCATTGTTGGTCCTCCTGATGGAGGCATCGGGCACGAAGCCTTCTGCCGATCACGAGGCCAAAGCTCTCTCTTCTCTAGGAAGCCTGCTTGCCGGCGAGCCAGTGCACCAGTTCGTCGTTCCAGTCGGTCTCGCGCTTTGAAGGACGCCGGACATGGATGGTCCGGCCTTCGATCGCATGGCTCTGGAGCGCGCGTTCCGCCGCCAACTTGCCGCCTGCATCGTAATCGACAAAGAGATGGAGCTCGGTGACGCTCTCTGGGATCGAGACGAGCGCAAAGCGCTCATTACCCAGCGTTGCCCAGCACGGAACGCCGGTGAGTGCACGGGCCGAGAGCGCGCTTTCGACACCTTCGGCGATGCCAAGCACTCCATCGATCGCGGGGAACAGTCGGACGGCGGCTGATCGGAGCGCACCGAGTGCGCGCTTGGGGCCGTCGAATGCCGCGAGCCTGGACGCCTCCACATCGAGAAATGTTCGGTGAATAGCGATCGGCCCTTCGTCGAGGCTGACGGCTGCAATCATCGCTGGCAGGAATTGCGCGCGGCCTTTGGGCCCTAGAGGCGTTCGGGAGTTGAAGCGCAGCGCAGGCGAGACAGCCGTGATACCGCGCGCTTCGAGATAAGCTTTGGCCGGGCTGCCGCTCGGGGGAGAGGCGCCATGCCATATCCGGAGCGCACTTCGCGACGGCGACGGTTCAATCGTCAATTCTGCGGTATTGCGCTTAGACCCGTCGAACAGCTGAGAGGGCGAAAGCCCCTCCCTTCTGAAAGCGTCGATCACGCTCGCCTGCTCGCAGCCGGCAAAGCAATGGAACAGGATAGCACCACGGCCCAGGGTGACGCCGAGCGAAGGAGTGCGATCATCGTGAGCCGGGCACCGGGCCATTCCCTTTGAACCAGACCAGCTGCCGCCGCGGCTTTTGCAGAGTCGGCGTGCAGTTGCTTCGAGGGATTGTGTGTTCTGACCGTCGCTTCGGGACTGCATCGGAAGACTCCGTATCGTCTGCTTGCTTCCCCAGCGCTGCCTCCCCTCTTTGCGGTGTTCTAATCGCTTTCCTACAGGCTGATGTTCTTTTTATGTTCTCTTGTGATTCGGTGCAATCGAGGAGAACGCAAAATGGTAAGACGGTTCATTGCGAGCTTGATCTGTGCAGCGAGCCTGACAGCTGGCGAAGGAGCAATTGCTCAGGAATTCCGAATTTTTGACCACGACCATGGCCCGGCGGGTGACCCGGGCGCGGAAAGCCTCAGTAGCGAGAGCAGTCCAGGTTCGAAGCAACCTACACTTGCGTTCCGCGCAGTCATCCCCGGCTATCGGGAAGCGATCTACCTGCCGCTCATCCGCAAAGCGGAATTGAGGCATCGTCTACCGCCGCGGCTTCTTCAGGCCCTGATCTGGGCGGAATCCCGCTTCAACCCTCTTGCGGTCAGTCCCGCGGGAGCGGCAGGTCTGGCTCAGCTGATGCCGGCCACCGCCCGCGAACTCGGCGTCGCAAACCGGCATGACCCGCAGGAGAATATCGATGGTGGTGCGCGCTATCTCAGACAGATGCTCGATCGGTTCGGATCGGTGCATCTCGCTCTTGCCGCCTACAATGCTGGACCCGGCGCTGTGACGAGGGCAGGCGGGATCCCAAGAAATCGCGAGACGCCCGGTTATGTGCGAAGCGTTCTCGACCGCTGGATGAGTTACGCCAACTGATGACGACCAATCGAAGGCGCATATCCGGCCGGCTCAAACTCGGTCCGCGCGGTTATACAATCGTGACGGAAGCCGGTGATCACTGGGTGCCTTAAGCCTGCGAGCCCGACGCGACTTGATTGGCGCCCAAGTGACGGCCGAGGGTGAGAGCCACGGCTTGGAACGCCTGCGGACAGATTGGGTCGGCACGATGAGCGCCTGATCATCCCGCCCGAAGGTTGAGGATGCGGCCACCTGCTCTTAGCTGGTCAAGGTGATCGCTCCACCATTGGGCCATGCGCACCCGTTCTTCCCAGTGCTTTCCTCGGTGGTAAACACCCCGCACCGCGTTGCTGTCGCCATGAGCAAGCGCCCGCTCAATGGCATCGGGATTCCATAGGCCGGATTCATTCAGTAGGGTGGAAGCGGTCGCTCTGAGGCCGTGGGCGGTGACTTCGTCCTTCGAATAGCCCATCCGGCGAAAGGCCGCATTGAGCGTGTTCTCGCTCATCGGCCGTTTGGAGGTCCGCGCTGAAGGAAAGACGAAACCGTCATAGCCGAGCATTTCAGCCAGCTCGGTCAGATGATTGACGACCTGCTTTGACAAAGGGACAGCGTGGGCGCGGCGCGCCTTCATTTTGCCTGCGGGTATCTTCCAGATTCTTTCGATCAGATCGAACTCGTGCCACTCGGCGTGCCGAAGTTCACCAGGCCGAACGAACACGTGGGGGGCGATCTGCAGGGCGAACTTCGTGATCGGGTAGCCCGTATAATCGTCAATCGACCTGAGGAGGCCGCCGAGCTCAGTCGGTTCGATGATCGCCGCGTAGTGCGTTGCTCGCGGCGTCACCAAAGCGCCTTTCAGCATACTCGTCGGATCAGCCTGGCACCGCGTCGTGGCCACGCCATAGCGGAACACGCGACCTGCGAATGATCGACACTTCTTGGCGGTCTCGTGCTTCCCCTGCGCCTCGAGCCGCTTTAGCGGGGCGAGAATTTCAAACGGTTCGATCTGATCGATGGGCCGCTTGCCGATGGCCGGAGCAAGCTGGTCCAGAAAATAGTTCGCCTTGACGACCGTGCCTTCGGCCCGGCCGTTCTGAACCATCATCTGTTCTATGTACTCGCGGGCGACTGCTTCGAAGGTTTGCGCGGACAGGAACTCGGAGCGAATCTTCTGCTTCCGCTTCTCCAGCGCCGGATCGCCTCCCCGGGCGACGGCCTGCCGCGCCTCGTAGGTGGCTTGGCGCGCATCCTTAAGGCTGATGTCTGGATAGTTTCCGATTGAAAGCTTCTTCTCAAGCTTGCCGATGCGGTAGCGAAAACGCCAGAGCTTCCCGCCCGAAGGAGTGACCTCTACGTAGAGGCCACGATCGTCAGCGACCTTGTAGGGCTTCTCCTTGGGTTTGAGGGCGCGAAGCCGAGTCTCGGTCAGAGGCACGTGCGGGCCTTTTCTCAATGCGGTTTTTGCAAAGCCCGCAAAAGGCCCGCAAAAATGTGCGGAACCCCCGGGAAAACGCGGGA
>Ga0210009_1001786_pt1 | contig 17052 bp, 18 predicted proteins | sample CryGeyCG2114_065_FD_185457 | JGI IMG/M metagenome (GOLD analysis project Ga0210009, IMG submission 185457) | Groundwater microbial communities from aquifer - Crystal Geyser CG12_big_fil_rev_8/21/14_0.65 (SPAdes) (version 2) | ecosystem: Environmental > Aquatic > Deep subsurface > Groundwater ... | reverse complement strand
GCCTTCGCCGTACTTGACATGTTTCCATGAGAAATCTTGTCCATCCCCAGGATATCTTGGGATGATGTGGAAATGGATGTGTGGTATCATTTGGCCCGCGATCTTCTTATTGTTCTGGAGAAGGTTGAATCCCTCTGCGCTTGTCGCGTCGACTATGCTTTTTGCGATAGATCTGACTTTGATCATCAGTGCTTTCAATCCTTCTTCAGTGATGTCTAATAATGTCTCGTGATGCTTTTTTGGAACCACTAATGTATGGCCTTTCACAGCCGGGCTGATGTCTAAAAAGGCGATACAATCTCCATCTTCGTACAATTTGGCCGATGGTATCTTCCCTTCCACGATCTTGCAAAATATACAGTCTTCAGTCATATGATCATCTCTTCTGTGCAGTCCGCGGGCTATGTTTATATAGTTTACGTCTTGACCTACACAGTCGCAGATGTCACTTTGATCGCCCTCATTTTTTCTTTAAGAATTCAATAAAGAAAATGGTACCTTTACCAGTGCCATCACTTTCTGCCCAGATGCGGCCTTTATGGCTTTCGACTATCTTCTTCACGATCGATAGACCAAGTCCATGCGATTCTTTGACTTTTATTTTATTGACTTGATAATACTCTTTGAATATATCATCCAGATCTTTTTTTTGTATGCCGATCCCATTATCTTTTATGTATATGGTTATTTTCTCATCTGTTTCATCGCTTCCAAATGTGATGATGCCTTTATTCTTCGGCACGAATTTCATGGCATTTATGAGCAGATTGTTCAGCGCTTCTTTTATCTTCAATTCTTCACAGAATAATCCAATTGTGTCTTTTATCTGATTCTTCACTTTTATATTCTGTTCATCTATCTGCACTTGATTTAGCAGGATGATGTCTGAGACAATTTTACTGATCTTGACATGCTGCATATCTTTTAGGTTTCTTGAGTTGTCTGACTTGATGAAATGGAGGGTGTCTTGTATCAGTGACAGCATGTATTTCGCATTCCGTTCTATTATCTGGGCCTTTTTCTTCTCATTAGGATCATCTACTTTTTTTCCAAGTAATTGGGCCATTGTGATTATCGGTGTGAGTGGGCTCTTTATATCATGCGCAAGACGGTTCATGAAGTGATTCTTTTGTTCAAGAAGGCTCTTTATGCGTGACATCGACTTGCTTATCTTATTTCGCAGAGATTCAAACGATCTAGCAAGATCGCCAAGTTCATCATCAGAATTGACAGATAACGGCTGATTATCTTTCAACTCTCTTTTGAACCTTGAGATGGGTCTTAAGATGACAAGATACATCATGATGATAACCGATAAGAATCCTGTGAATGTGAGGATTCCGCTGTTGATCATGACTAATCTCTTGGTTGTCTTTATCTCTTCATTGACAGTATCTAAATCATAATAGACTTCTATCACTCCTTTGATCTTTCCATCATATGATATCGGGACATAGACTTCAATGACCTGGTCAAATCCTTCCAGATCCTTATTGGATCTCTCTTTTTCTGGTGAATTTATCTCTGATACAACAATCCCTGTCAACGCAGTATCATAATCTGGGTTGTCTGCAATCATGCCTATATTATCTTTATCAGTAGAGAATATGATCTTTGAATCTGTGTCGAATGCTTTGATCTTGAGTACTTCTTCTGATTTTATGGCGTCCATATATTCCTGAAATACATCTGGATCTCCATTGTTGAAATCTTCAGCAGTTATATGTTTTGGTGTCATCTGCTGTATGCTATGTGCAGTTGTCTTTATGTGACGATCTGTCGCTTCAGTCTCCACAAAATTCGTTATATACATTCCGACGAGAAGGTTTATCAGGATGATCACTATCAATGTCGGAAAAAGTAGTTTGTATATGAGTCTCATGTAAGAAAAGATGTAAATAATATATTATATCTAATTGGTCGATTATCTGGATATGGGTGATTGTGTTCTCTCTTTTTGGTGGGTTTATTGTGGACTTGTTATGTGGGGCCATTTTTAGGATTAAATTCCTATGATTGCCCTTCTGATCGTCTCTTCCTCTCAATTCCGGTCAATACTAAAAGAAGAATCAGCACAATACATAATGTCCCATAAAACGCGACTTTGCTATATCCTTTGTTGTCGCTTACAGCTTTTTGGAATCTATAGAGGACACCTGAGAAGAATGCATCATTTTCACCATTGTATTCTTCAAGCACAATACATCCAGTCGGCTCTTTGCAGAGATTTGGGCAGATCCTCTCTTTGTGTATGCATCGATTCAATGAAGTCTCGCATTGATCGATCGTGCATATAAGAGAATCCTCGCAGTCCAGATCAGCCTCACAGCAATTTTCTATATTCTCATAATGGCATATCCCTTCACTACAAGTATCTTTTGTACAAGGACTTTTGTCGTCGCATTTTGCGACGCACTGGTGTTCGTTTATTTTCTCACATGATTCACAAGTGAATTCTTTGCATAATCCATCGTCACAACGCTCATCATCTTCACAATCATCATCATAATAACATTCTTCTCCAGAGATGCAATAAGTCATGAATGATACATAATCGCTTCCAAGGCAATCCCGATGGGTGATCTTAAGACTTTTCACTAAAAGATCATTTGGCCATTGGATCTGAAAATCTCCTGGCTGTGTCTCTTTTATAGAGAATTCCAGGAACCGAGGGTTGCCTATCCCTTTGCTCTCTTCATTGACTATCATTCCCTGGTTTGTGTTGAATCCATAGATCAATCCTTGCGCAAAAGAAGAATTTGAGATATGGAATTCAGCGGAGAGCAGACGCAGTCCGTCTGTGCAACGCGTGAAATCCAGATCCAATCCTGTGCAGTTGATGCCATGGACATCCAAAAAGAACAGCGTAAACAATAATATAAAGGCAATCCATCTCATATCAATCAAGAACAACCTTGTCTTTATAATCCTTGTGGGTATGCGGGGATCATGTTTCTTGTTGTCCGTGGTCAGGGAATTTATCTATTTGGCTAACACAGCTATGAACTCATACCCCACACCCCATAGCTCACACCCAAAGAAATACCACCGCTGATTGCATACAGAACAAGACAATCATATCGCAATATCAATCTACAAGCCTGTTTCTGACTTGATCACGCATCTTTGAGAGAAATCCTTTGTTCCGGTTTTCTGGTTTTGGCAGTATGACATTCTCAAACTCTTCTTTCTCTGCCGATTCGATGAAATATCTGATTGTCTCTAAGAATAATTCTATCTCTTTTACTGCCCCATATATCTGATGCTGCCTGGATAAATCAATCTCCTCTTTTCTGTCTTTCAGCAGATATATGAGTTCCTGTTTACGTTTCTCATACATCCTGATCAGTTCTTTGTGGTCGATTGCGATGCACCTTTATTTTTTTGTTTTATCTGTTTCAATCGTTCGATGAAATATCCAAGACAGTCGATTGCGCAGAAAGCCGCTTTCTTCTTGAAACCGATCGGTCCAAAAATCAACGAAAAGACATTATCTTTTCCTTCAAGCGAACTTCCACATACTGCGCATGACTTCCCGCAAGTCTCAAGCTCTTCGATCCTGTTTCGGACCATCGAGCCAAGGAGTGGTGATCCCATCGACAGGTCTTTTGAGAGCATCTGAAGCTCTGCATAATTGAGTTTCTCTAATATCTGTTTTAACTCATCTGACATCAAACCACTCCCAGAAGAATGTAACTGAGACAGAAATTATAAATGTTATGTTCTCTATGGCTCTGTAGCAAGTCATTTCTTGCAGGACACTTGGCCGGTAGATGCTAATAAAGCAGAGCACACCGACCACAATGGTCAGCGTGCGCTTCCTGGGCTCACTTCATGCCCATCTCTCTCAGATGCGAAGATATTGTGGATATTGGATCTGGGCATGCGATTGTTCGGACCGTACATGGTCGGAATACTGCAAGAATGAGACTTACGACAAGAATAATCCCAAATATTAACTTGCTACTTAACTGGTTTCTATCCGCCGATCGCCTGCAACCCCTCGCATTCGTCATGGGTGCAGACGCAGTTCTTCATAGCATCGGTCGCTTGGCAGCTTCCTTTGGATTCTGTCCAGAACTCAGTGCCAGGGCATTTGCAACCAGAATCTTTGTGCCAGCATGTGTCTCCTTTGCAGTCGATATAGTTCTCGCAGTCAGTCACGATCCCATAACAGACCTCTTTGAACACATTTGTCTGCTGCACATTTATAATTCGCGAGAATCCAAAGCACGAGCAATGGCTCACTTCGCTGATCGGGACATTTCCTCCTCTTCCCGCGTCTTTTGGAAAGAAGAATAATATCACGATGATGAAGATGCAAAGTCCGATGAATCCTTTTCTATTCACATTATCACTTCAATCTCTTCATCGATATCTGGTGTGTGTACTTCTGAAAAATCGCACCAGGAAGCGAGGTTCTTTATGGATTTCTCCTCACCATGCTGTAATATAAGCACTTTTGGTTTTATATTCTTTATCATTGTCTTTAGCTGTGCACAGCCTGAATGGGCAGAGAAATCGAACTTCTCGACTTTGCATCTGACTTTGACCACGTCTTCGTTAAGCTTCAGCGTGCCTTCTTCAAGCAGCATCCTGCCGTTGCAGCCTTCTGCCTGGTAGCCAGTCAGGACAATCAGGTTCTTGGTCTCGAAATAGTGGTGTCGTGCATATTCAATCACAGGTCCTCCATCCATCATGCCTGATGTGGTCACTATGATCGCCTGCTGCTTCACGACCTCTTTTCTGTCCTGCCAGCCGCCTATCGGGATAGCGCCACTCCATGCCTTCTCAAGCGCCGATGCATCCTTTAATGATGCGCCGTTCTGCATATAGAGCTTAGTCACTTTCTTTGCCATGCCATCAAGATATATGGGCACACCAAAATGGCGTTTTGAAAGCATCATGAGCACTTCCTGTGCCCGCCCGACAGCGAATGCTGGGACAAGGACAGATCCCCCATCTTCGATTGTGCGTTGTATTGTATCAAGGAATCTCTTTTCTTCAGATTCTCGGTTTGGGTGCTCTCTGTCTCCATATGTCGATTCGCATATCATTATATCGATATTGTTGAACTTCTCATTTGATCCATGCAGAAGGTTTGTCTCTATATGGTTGACGTCACCGGTGTAGAGGATCCGTTTGCCGTTGATCTCAAGGACTATGCATGTGCTTCCCGGGATGTGTCCAGCGTCGTAGAATTTGTACCATATCCCCTTTATATGGTCTTTTTGGTACATGGAGATGGGTCTTATCAGGTCCATAACACGTGTTATGTTGTTTTTGTTGTATACGGAACTATGCTTCTCAAGAAGCTCGATCTTGAGTGAATCCATAAGAAGCAGCTTCGCCACCTCTTTTGTCAGGCTGTTGCATAATATCGGACATTCGAGTCCCATATGGTTCAGGAACGGAAGCGCTCCGGTATGATCAAGATGCGCATGGGATAAGAACACAGCATCGATCTCATCAGGTCTGTCTATCTCTGTCGGGTAGTCATCGAAGAATTCCCTGTCTTCTGTTATTTTCAGGCCTGCATCAAGCAGTATCCTGGCAGGTCCTTCTGGTCCTGTAGCACATATCTCGATGCAGCTTCGTCCTACTTCTTTTGCCGCACCGTGGAATTTGAATAAGAATCTGTTCTCCATATATGTATTCATCGGGCTTGCTTTATATAAATGTTTTTTCTATATCTTACGAATCGGCAGACTGTATAGATTCAAATTCCAAAGTCACATGAGCGTCTCGTCACCCTTGAAATAAAATCTTGCTGGTTCTGGTTCTTCGCCATATTCCCTTTTGAGCATGGTCAATCTTGTCTCGAGCATATCGACCGTCTCAGCGCCGCCACGGATCTCTCCTTTCCATGTTCTTTCCAATTTATTGAAATCCTTTGCAGTGCCAAGCAAGAGGTCATAACCTGACCAGAATGTGAGTTTCTCGTATTCTTTGGTACCAAGAGTCATGCATCCTAATGTATTTGATGAAGGAAAAAAAGTGAATAATTGGCGATTTGCACGAAATCCATAGAGCTCAATGACCTTCTGTCTGAAAAAAATATTATTTCCAGTCACACACTGTGAATGATCTTTTCCATATGCATGGATATATGCTGAAAAACGGTCTAGCATCCCGATCAATCTTTCTCTTGCTTCATCTGGCAACTTCTGAGATCCTTCTTTTGACTCTTCATAAAAATCGAAGATCGACATATGTCCTCCCATGTATAACAGTCCTCCGTGTTCGATGCATGGGTACGTCGTCTGATTTATATGTCTTTTGCAGTAAAAATATAAACTCGCAGAATATCTTGAAAACTTATGGGGGGAAGATTCGAAGATATTGTGCACAGTGTCCATCATTGCCTGATTGATCTATACCGATTCGAGCAGGATGTCGATATAATTGATTTTCTGATAGATGAAGCGCCACAGAAGACCACTGGAAGCGCATTGGTGTCGGTGGTCGAAGGGGATGATATGTCACTCGGGATATATCTCACTTCGGAAGTCAAAGAGAGTATATCTGGTCGGGCTGGTGTGGGTCCTGAAAATTTTCAATCCCTCCTGGTGATCGTCGAAGAGGTGAGCCATTTCATGAATGTCTACAACCGCGCGTCTGTGGAGATTCCCATAACTCAGACAGAGCTCGAGCTCCTTGCCATGATCGACCAATATGTATATTCTTCAAAGCTCATAGGCGATTCATTCTGCCCGGGAAGACTTTTTCCAGAGCAGAGGTCTGAATTGAGACGGCGGATATTCTTACCGATAGATCCTAGCCTTACTCCCAATATAAGTTCAATCTATGAAGCCGCAGACAGATATGCTTTCAGGTATTTCAATCATATGGATCAAATCAGGTCAGAACCTAAGTTGAGAGAAGAGATAAAGAAGCTCCCTCGTTTCCTGCCAACAGGCCTGATATCTTATGTAAGAGAATTCACTTGATTTTAGATATATCCATTATCTGCGTCTGTCGTTCGCGGAGGAAAGATGCAGCTTGTGGATCAAGTTCGATCGCGTCTTCAAGCACTCTTGATGCGAGATGATATTCTTTGAGTTCCACCAGACAATTTGAGAGATTGAAATAAAGATTCACGGCTTCAGGTGACTTGTTTCCTTGATTTACCTTGACCGCAGTCTGCAGGACCTCTCGTGCTTCATCAAATCGTCTTAGACGATAAAGTATTTCAGAATATGCGTTTGTCTTTTCGATGTTTTTCTGATCTTCATCAAATCCAGCCTTCAGGTCGGCTACTCTCTTATCGAGAGCCGCTTTTAGGTTCTTGTATTTTTGGTTGAAACCGGATATCTTGGTCTTTTGGTATGCAGTCTTCAAAGCTTGGAGCGCTTCATAGAGCCGATTCAACTTGATTAAGCAGTTGCTTAGGTTCTTGTATCCTTTCGCACTGGCCGGATTGTTGTTCACCACCTGTTTAAAATAAGGCAAAGCTTCGATAGCCCGGTTTGATTTGACAAGTATTACTCCTAAATTGTTCAATGCATTTTCTTCTTTTGGATCAAGCTCTATCGCCTGTCTGTAATTCATGAGCGCGGCCTTCAATTCTCCTTTCCTGGAATATGCATCACCGAGGTTTGTGTGAGCTTTCGCGAACTTTGGATTTATGCTGATCACTTTCTTGAAGTATTTTATTGCCTTGTCATGTTCGCCTTTGTTGTTATAGATCTTTCCGAGTTCAAAATATGGTTTTGGGTGTGTCGGGGTCTTTTTTATCTGTTCAAGCCCTAACTGGAGATATTTATCTGTCTTGTTCTTTGTGATCGATTCGCTTTTGCAGAAGCCGTAATGATGTATTGGTATAGCTGGATGTTCTATCTGCCCACCGTTCTCCATTATCGACCGGCCTATATCTTCATGCACTTTGAATCTGAAGCTGATCTTTTGATCTCTCTTGAACAATCTTACAATTGGTGATATGAAAAATCCTTCAATTCCCTCGCATTCTTTATAATTATCAGATGCTTTCCAATCTGCTATGCTTGAATCATTTGTATAATTCCGTTGCTCTAATGTAAAACCGATGAGCTTATCAGTGTAGACTTTTTTATCTATAAGCCGCTTGATCTTCTTCATATCGTTTGCGGCCATGACCTCATCAGAATCTATTATGAGAATCCAATCAGTTGTGGCGTATCGTAATGATTCATTCCTGGCAGCCGCGAAATCGTCTCTCCATTTATATTTATGGACCTTAGCATGGAATGATTTGGCGATTTGAGGGGTCCTATCCCTAGATCCAGTATCGATCACGACAATCTCATCTACAAATGGCCTGACCGATTCGAGGCATCTTGTGATGCAATCTGCCTCATCTTTCGTTATCATGCAAACGCCAAGAGTACTCATATCATGGCTGAATCGCGATTTATATATAAAACTTTGGTGATGAAATCAGCGTCCAAACCGTCTCTTTCGATTGCTGTATGACTGCAGAGCATCGATAAGGTCTTCACGGGAGAATTCTGGCCAGAATTTCTTGCAGAAATAGAACTCAGAGTAAGCAGATTGCCATAAAAGAAAGCCAGAAAGCCGCATCTCGCCTGATGTCCTTATTATCAACTGTGGGTCATCCTCAAGATAGAGATAGCTCTTGAACATATCTTCATCTATGTCCTCTGGCTTGACACTTCCGGTCTTTATGTCAGACGATAGCTTTCTTACTGCATCGACGATCTCTGCTCTTCCCCCATAAGCCATTGCGAAATTGATCTGATAATCATTATACTTCTTTGTCGATTCCATAAGTTCATCCATCATATCCTGCACATCCTGCGGAAACAGGTGTGTCCTGCCGATGAAATTGACTTTCACCTTGTTCTTATGGACTTCAGAGCCGTCTTTTTTCAAGTCTGCGAATTCATCTCTGAATATTTTCATCAGGAATTCATATTCTTTTTTTGGCCGGGAGAAATTCTCGACAGAGAAACAGAACAATGTCAATTGCTTTATGCCAAGCTCACTCGCCCATCGCATGAGCTCTTTTACTTTTTTCGCTCCGTATTGATGGCCGTTCCAGGGTTCCAGAAGCAGCCGTTTGGCAAAACGCCTGTTCCCATCAAGGATCACACCTAGATGTGATACCCCATAATCCACCATTGTCTCGTTCATCTGCCCTTGTTCCATCTTAAAGATGTGGAAGTTATTGGTTTATATAATTTTTGATTGATTATCTCTGCTCGGAGATCATGATGTGTGGCTGCGGTTATTGTGACCTCGATCTTTTCCCCCACTAATGGCAAGTCACTTTTGATTATGATGGGTTTATATGAATAGTTTCTGCCAGTATATGTGCCATTCTTACAGCTTTCTGTCACAATGATTGGGCCTTCCCATCCTACCCAGGTGTCATTGCGTTTTTTGCCGACTTTTTCGAATAGTTCCAGGACCATAAGAGACCGTGATTTAGGGGTCTTTCCATCTATCTGTTTCATCTTTGCGGCTTCTGTTCCTGGTCGAGCCCAATATCTTGATAAATTCAGCACGTCAAGTTCTGTCTCTTCTATGAATCGTAAAGTGGCATCAAGATCTTTCTTTGTCTCTCCTGGAAACGCGACGATTATATCTGTTGAGATAGATATGTCTGGAATCTCGGTCCTGAGGCGTTTCACGATCTCTCTGCACATCGCCGCGGTATATGGGCGCTTCATCACTTTGAGCACGTTGTCTGAACCGCTCTGGATCGGCATGTGGATGAATCTATAGACTCTTTCAGACTTGAAAATATCGATTAATCTGTTGAGGTATCTGTGGACGAATTGTGGGTTCGCCATGCCTATTCTTATCATGTGATCTCCAGGTATCTTGATGATCTCCTGGAGCAGAGATGGAAGATCTGTGCCCATATCAAGTCCATATGCACCATTGTCCTGTGATGTCAGCCATATCTCCTTCACACCATCCTTGGCAGCCTCTTTGGCTCTTCTGATGATTGCTTCTGGCTCATATGAGTGAAGTCTTCCTCTTGCTGACCTTACTTTACAGTATGTGCATTCTCCAAGGCAGCCTTTACTGATCGGGATGATCTCGATATAAGGATTCACCCGTATCTTTGGCAGACAGAGTCTTTTATTATCAAGGCGTTCGGTCAGATGCATGATCCTTCCATTTTTGGTTTCTTCCACGACTTCTGCTATGGCTGCGATATTATCTGGTCCGACGGTCGAGAACTCTTTTAGCCTGTCTTTCGCTGTCTGTGCGATGCACCCACAGATGATTATCGGTTTTCCATATTCCTTGAGTCGCTTCAGTCTTGTGAAGAACTTGCTTTCTGTTGGTCCTTTCACAGTGCAGGTATTCTCTATTATCAGATCCGCGTCTTCAAGATCCACAAATATATGCCCTGATTCGTTCAATATGCCCATCATCGTCTCAGAATCTGCGATATTCTGCGAGCATCCATAGGTCTTGAGATGTATTTTCATCAGGCTTGGCAACCCCTAGGACTTTATATAATTGTTGCAAAAATATTTAAAGCGGATTTCCTGGTAAATTATCGGTGATTTCATGTATGTGACATGGTTCAATAATATCTCTTCAAAAGACATGGATTTTGTTGGTTCAAAAGCGGTCAAGCTCGCAAAGCTTTTCAACGAGAAATTCCGTATACCGATCGGTTTTGTGCTTTCGCATGACGCTTTCATCGGATTCTTGAAGGCCGCTGACCTTGATCATTCTATCCAGGATGATCTTAGCCGTATCTCTCCTATGAAAGAGGGTCTCCAAGAGATAGCGAACAACATCCAGAGGAAGATCGTCTATGCTGAGCTGCCTACTGATATCCGTGATGAACTCATTGATAATTATGAAGATTTCAGCACTGTGGATAGCGAACTAAAAGATGCTTTCCAGAGTGTGGGTCTGTCTTCTAGCAATGAGGAACCTGTCGCTGTGAAGAGTTCGCATATCTGTCCTGGTCTGAAGAACACCACCCTTTTGAACGCTAGGGGAAATGGAGAGCTTATCCGCGCGATAAAGACCTGCTGGGCTTCTTTGTTCACAGCAGACAATCTCGGCCATATACTTGACAATGGACAGTCTCTTGCAGATATAGGTTCAGCAGTCATCGTCCAGAAGATGATATATCCAGACAAGTCCGGGACAATAAAGATGGGCGCGGATGGAAATTATCTGATCAAGGCCGGGTTCGGTCTTGGTGAATCGATTGTCTCTGGTGATGTCGAAGCGGATCATTATGCTGTCAATGCAGAGGATCTTAATGTGGGCAATAAAGATGTGAGGCCACAGGAATGGAAATATTCCATCGATCGCAGCATCGGTAAGATAATGAAAGTCATGCTGACAAAAAGAGAGAGCAATCTTCAGGTGCTTGATGACCGGGAGATAAAATTCATCGCTCAGACAGCGAAGAATATGTCTGTCATATTCGATAGCCCTCACGAGATCGAGTGGTCGATAGACAAAGGCAATCTTTATCTGCTAAATGCAAAAGAAGTCAGTTTGATTAGAGTTGTGCGAAACGAAGAAGTGGAGACTGCTCCTGTCTTGGCCGATGAAGACACGCCTGTTGATATCCCTATTATCGAAGAATCGGCTCCTGACGAACCGACGACAGAACCATCTGCCTTCAAAAATGAGGTTCCGAAAGCAGAAGTCTCTACAGAAGAAGAAGTTGCTGAAACAGAACTTGATAAAGCAGAAGTAGAGATGACTCCTGAAAGCATGACTGCTGCTGCCCTTGGTTCTCAGATAACAAAGGATGCTTCCGGATCTGAAGAGAACGATGAGGTTGAAAGCGAAGCAGAGATCCCTGCTGAAGAGCCTTTCGAAGAGAAAAGTGTTTTTGATGAGATCTCTGATGGGGATATTGATGATACTGAAGAGGCTCCTGGAGAAGACGATTCTGAGGGAGAGGAAGAAGACTCTGAAGAAGAGGAAGAAGATTCTGACGAAGATGAAGAAGACTCTGAAGACGACTCTGACGACGAAGAAGACGACTCTGAGGAAGAAGACGATTCTGAAGAGGAAGAAGACGATTCTGAAGAGGAAGAAGACGACTCTGAAGAAGATGACGATTCTGAGGAAGATGAAGAAGACGACTCTGAAGAAGATGACGATTCTGAGGAAGATGAAGAAGACGACTCTGAAGAAGAAGAGGAAAACGACTCTGAAGAAGAGGGCGAAGAAGACTCTGAAGAGGATGAGGGAGAGGAAGAAGAAGTAACTCCAATCAAATCTGCAAGGCCCGCAAGTGTGGACATAGAATCTGACGCGGATATCCGTGATGAACCAAAAGATATGCAGAGATCGTCTGAACATCAGACTTTCATAAAGGACGTCGATTTTCCAGAAGAGACTACGCAAGCTGAGGCTGAAGATGCGACGATGATTTTCAACAAGGCAGTAAGCAGATCAAATGATACTGTCCTTGCATGCGACAGGGCGATTATGCAGGCTCTACGGGATCTTCATCGTGACAAGTTCGGCACCGAGCCAAATGAACGCTTCTTTGAACTGATAGAGAAGCTAAAGACCGTCACGAGTCTGCCAAGCGAAGATGACATAAAAAAAATCCGTATGATAAAGAACCGGATACAGGAATCTCCTGGAGAGCTATCCGCAGAGAAACTCTGCTATGTGATCGATCGGACCGAGAAGATCCTGAAAGGGCTTGATAAATCCTGATTCTTCTCAGATGACAAGACAATTTTCTGTTTTTTCTCCTACATACCAAAATGCCGGAGCGATCCACATGAACATCTTTGCCGGGAACCAATTCATTATATCCATCACGAATTCTATCTTCAATCGTCTCACCAGATTCAGATCGAGATAGGTCGCTTGGTGTGAGAATCCAGTTTTCTTGAAAAGCTGTCCAAGATTATCCAAAGAGAAACTATACAAATGTCCTGAATGCCCCTTGAAAAAATTGTCGATCAACAGGCTATGGACACTGTAATCTGTAGGTAATCCGATGATGATTGTGCCATCTTTTTTCAGGACACGGTTGATCTCTCTCAAAAGATTTATCGGCGAATCAACATGTTCTAATGTATGAGAACAAAAAACACAATCAAAGCTTCCGGATGGAAGCGGCAGTTTCTTGTTCAGGTCGTGACTGATTGCCTTCAGACCTTTTTCTTTGCATCTTCGAAGATTATATGTGGAAGCGTCGATCCCCACCGAGCCCTTGCCGAAATATTCGAGATATCCCCCTGTGCCACAACCCAGATCCAATACCCTTTTGTTCTGATAATGTTTCTTGAGATATTTGAATGATGCGAAATATTGGACCTCATTTTTATATTTGATATAGTGGTCCACTGTCGGTTTCATTGTTTTTGCCATTTATCGCTGATTTCAGTCTTTATCCTATAAATAATTATTGTTTTGATGTCTGGGTGGAGCAGATAGGTTTTTTTACAATAGTTTTAAATATCCTTTCTGTGATTATTATACCTAACTTCGAGAGGTGGGGAATATGAGTGATGAAAATAGTAGCCACGGTTGTGGCGGCCAAGGAAATGGTGGCTGCGGTGGAAGCGGCCAAGGAAACGGTGGCTGCGGCGGAAGTGGCTCAGGACAAGGCGGATGCGGCGGACATAAAACATCGTCTGGTAGGATAACAGCACTTAATCATGTGATGGTAAAGTATGAACCTGATTTCTTCAATAATCCGGGCACGAAGATATCTATCGATGATTTTGTCTTCTCAGATGCTGCTCTTGAATTGCCATTGGCTGGTGAAAGCTATGCACAGATGATGACTCCGGGGTATAAAGTCTATGTCCAGAATGACAAGATAGACAAATTGTATCATGCGAGTGAAGATGGTATGGATGTCAGGGAAAACACCAACTATAAGCCAAAAATGCTTAAAAGCACTTTTGAATTTTAGATAGTTTTTTTTATTCCTTTCTTTTTCTATCATTCATGAAGATCCGGATCGCACTTGGGAGCGCAATTCTGCTTGGTCTGAAAGATGGCAAGCTTGATGAAAAGCCATCCACAGTACATCTCTTGCTGACGGATGAGAGAAGATGCAGTCATGATTGCTCTTTCTGTGCGCAGGCAAGGAACTCAAACGCGGATTCAGACCTTCTATCGCGTGTGACCTGGCCGGAATTTGGATTGAATCAGATAATCGACTCGATGAAGGATGCAAAGCGGATATGTCTGCAGGTGGTCGATGCCGAAAGAACGAAAGACATGGTGCTAGAAGTCCTAAGAAAATTAAAAATCATCTCTTTACCCATAAGTGTCAGCCTAAGGACTTTTGACAAAGGATATGTCGATGATCTATTCAAGGTGGGGGCGAATCGTGTCTGCATCGCATTGGATGCGGCCTGTCCATCATTATATTCCATCATGAAAGGCGGGAGTTTCGATCATTGCATGAATCTTCTTCTGCTCCTCGCAAACAGATATCCTGGGAAGATCAGCACGCACCTTATTATCGGACTCGGCGAGACAGAAGCGGATGTCATAGCAGTTATGCGCCGTCTTCATAAAGCTGGCATCACAGTCGCGCTTTTCGCTTTCACACCCATAAAAGGCACTGCTCTTTGCGCATCTCCAAAACCAGATCACACTTATTTCCGTCGGATACAGCTTGCGCGATGGTTGATCTGGAATGATGAAGACAATATTGTTATCGATGATGAATCAGTGGTCTTCGATATCGACAAAGAGACGGTAAGGAAGCACATCGCGGATATTGTCCAGACATCTGGTTGCGATGGCTGTAATCGTCCTTTCTATAACGAAAGTCCGCGCGAAAGGCCATATAATTACGCATCACTGCCTGATAAGAAGACACTTGATGAAGAGACAGAAGATCTGCTTGGTTCTATCTGATAAAATTATATAAAAGCGGGATGAGTATCAGTGCAAGGAATGTTAATGACACATATTTGAAGGCCGCTTTTGCGATCTTTTGTGAGAAATATTTTTCAAAGATTACTTTCATCATCCGTCCGCCATCAAGCGGTCCAAGCGGCGCCAGATTGAAGAGTCCAATGCCAAGATTGAGCAGGAACAGCCAATAAAAGAGGCCGACAATCCACAATAATCCTTTTGGTAATATGTTGCCGACCTTATCAGAAACGCTTGGCTTTATACCCGTGCTCTGTATGACATTCACACCAAGGTAAGATCTAGATGTATTATCTGGGTGTGTCGATAGTTTCGGATAATAAACAGTTTCCTTATATTTTTTATCTTTCTTGTTTTCAGTCTTGATAGAGATTGTCTCTCCAGGTTTCACATCATCAAGAGAATCAATGAAACTGGATATATCATTTATATCTGTGCCTTGAATGGAGATTATCGTCTCATCTATATTCATGCCAGCCATCGCAGCAGGTTGTCCGTCTGTGATCGCGGTTATTGTGACTCCATTTGATTCGATGACCGATCCTGCGGCTGGTGTCAATGCATAGAACAGGAGACCAAGACAGATGAATGCAAGTATGATGTTCGAGAATGGTCCTGCCGCAAAGACGGATAATTGCTCTTTTAAGGTTTTCTTTGCCAGCTTTTTATCATCCGGTTCGACGAATGCTGCTGGTATGATCGGTATAAGTATGCATAAGAAAGCAAAGCCGCTTGATTTTACTGGTATTTTATGGAGTTTTGCGACCACTCCATGCGAAAATTCATGTACGATGGCGATAATGAATATGCATAATATCCAATACATGATCGGCACATGGATAGCGCCTTTGACATCGAATGGCAGCACCAGAGCGACACCTGGGACTGTCGACGCGACAAAGAATGTCTTGATAAAATTATCTATAAGTGAATATGCTATGAAACACATACCGATGAATCCCATGAATATGCCGGATGTGGCGAGAGTGCCCAAGATTCGTGGATATCTTTTCGCAAGTCCATCCATCTCTTTTAATCCGAGCTTTGTCCTGTATAAAAACATATAGAGCACTGGATAGAGAATTTTCTGTATACGTAGCTTCTTTCGTTTAAGATATAGGAATCCAATGAGGAAAATAAAGAAAAATAGAGTCAACAATGTCTCATATTTCATTTTTTCTTCTTTACACGAAGCGCTTTGCTCTTGCATTTCCTGCAACGCACTTTTCCTCTAAGCACTTTCATGTTATGAGCTCTTATCTTCTTTTTGCATACTCTGCATACAAAGATATTCTGGAAGAGCCTTGCACCTGCTTCTGGGAATTTGACCATTTCAACTACCCTCGCTCTTGATCTGTTTCATTATTCTCTCACTAAGGATGACCCAATAAAGCACAGTGGCTCCAGAATCTACTTTTCCTGTGAGTTCTTCAGGTATCTTGAGATCGAATGTCTCATATGTCTCATCATCCATGACGTTCGCCATATCTCCTGTGACTGATAGCACCTGGGCATTCCTCTTATCAATAAGCGGGACTTCCAGCTGATCATGTCCAGGGACAATGATGTTTCTTTTCTTATCATCAAGCAACCCGACTGCAGTGATATTGCATTTTGCATGACCGTGCTTGCCTGGCCTTGATATCTTTATATCAACAACCTTGCATGCTACACCATCTATTACGATAGTTGTGCCTGGCTTTGCGCTTGTTGCTGTGACATGTTTTGACATTCTGATACCACCTTCTTCCTCTTTTATATTATAATATATAAATACTTTTATTGGGTAGGAAAGTATCTATATATAAATTTGTCGGATTCAAGGGCCCTGTAGAAAGTCGCTTTGTCTGGATATATTCTCTTTTAGCTGGGCACACTGACCCTGCCCTCTGGTCAGCGTGCGTTTCATGCCCCAGCTAGATAATCCACAGATGTATGAGATATTAAAAATCGTGGGGGCAGACAGTGATCGGACCGCTTAGGCGGTCGGGACTCTGCACATAGGGGAATATGAAAACAGATGAGGCATAAATCATCAAAACAGGACTTTCTACAAAGCCATTAATTCCGGCTAATGTGAAACCCTCTTCTAGAATACAATAAAAAATATAAGCATCTCTCGACGGTAAAATAGTTGTTAAGACGTACTTTCCCGTCGAGGTGATGCCAATGAAAATAATCCAAGACAAGTATAAA
>Ga0210009_1001778_pt1 | contig 17167 bp, 10 predicted proteins | sample CryGeyCG2114_065_FD_185457 | JGI IMG/M metagenome (GOLD analysis project Ga0210009, IMG submission 185457) | Groundwater microbial communities from aquifer - Crystal Geyser CG12_big_fil_rev_8/21/14_0.65 (SPAdes) (version 2) | ecosystem: Environmental > Aquatic > Deep subsurface > Groundwater ... | reverse complement strand
CCGCCTGTATCGCCGCCACCCGTATCGCCGCCGCCTGTATCGCCGCCACCCGTATCGCCGCCACCTGTATCGCCGCCACCCGTGCCGGGATCCGTTTCGCCAGGCTGAACGGTGGTGCCTTCGGCCTCTATCAGGCAGAGGACACCGTTCACGGTACAGTCACTGGGGGGCTCAATGTCATCCTCGAACGTACCCGCAACAGGAAAAAAGATCGACCCCCCGCCACGTACGCGGCGCTTGCCGTTGACTCCATGCAGTGTATACAGATCACCTGAGCGGGACCACGACACGTCGCTGCCAACGAACGTGATCCGGTCCTCCAGATTGAACCGCAGTGTCCAGGAGGACAGATCCTCCGCCGACGGATTGATGAGTTCAATGAACCCTTCGAAGAGCGAGCCGGTAATTTTCTCAACCTTGAAAAACAGATTCATGCGCGGCGTTTCAATCAGCTCATCAGGCTCGACGAACGTGCACGCTGTGCCGTTGATCTGGCAGGACGTGGGGAGTTGGGCGCTGCCAGAGTGAACGCCGGTGAAGCTGAAAAACACGAAATCCTGCCCGCGGATGGCGCTCGTGGCGCCCGTGCCCCTGACTTCGTAGGATGACCCGCTCCGTGACCAGTCAACACCCTCCATACCCGTAATGAGGGATGTCGTGGAAAAGGTCATGCGCCAGGGCTCAAGGTCCACGCCCGTCGGATTCCGGATAAAGACATGACCCGTGTATGTCGTCTGGTTCTGCTCGGCAATCCAGGCGGCAATGCGCAGTTGCGACAGATCGGTTTCCTCGGCTTCCGGAGCGTCGGCGTCTTCTACGGTACACGCCGCACCATTGAAGGCGCACGATGCCGGTCGGGGCGCCAGAGGACCACTCGTGACGCCGTGGATGGTGAACCAGACCACCTCGCCGGGATCAATGCGGTGTGTCCACCCTGCGCCGCTGACGCGGAAAAGTCCTCCGGTCTGCGTCCAGGTGACGTTGTCCATCTGGTCAATGGGCGAGGGAAATTCGAAAGCCAGCGACCATGATGTGATCGGGGCCGGTGTCACATTGGTCAGAAACACATTGGCGGTAAACCGACCACTTCGGACCTCTTCCACCTGGTATACCACGCGTACGTTCGCCTGGCGTGCGTCTGCGGCGTGCGGCTGCAGCGCCAAAGCGGCAAGTACACCCATGAATATGAGCGTCCAGTACACGCACCCGGAACGGGCAGTACCGGCAACGACCCGGGAAAAGGACATGGTTTCGACAATAAGGGGACGATGGTAAAGCGGCGGTTCGTCCGCATGGAGAGTACGTCCGGAATTTCAATTTTTGCGATTCCGACGTGTCAGGCCCTGACAGGTCCCAAAGCACGTGGACCCCGGAAGGCCGCCCGAACGGATGCGTCGCGGCCGGTATGCCGCTATGGCCGGCCTGCTTTCACGACCGCTCGTGCGTCGCTCCCCGAGGCGGTGGTGATTCGGATGAAATACGTACCAGCGGCAATCGGTGCAGCCCGCCAGAACACTTCATGTCGTCCAGCGCTGCGAAACGCGTCCTCGAGCAGCGCGACATGCCGCCCCGTGATATCCACGGCCTCCAGGCGCACGTGCCCGGATTCCGGCAGGTCAAACGTGATGGTTGCCTGCCCATCAAGCGGATTGGGATAAACGCCCGTCAGGGCCAGGCGCCGCGGAAGCGTCTCGTCGCGCTCGGCCACGTCGGTCGAGATCGGCGTTACGGCACCCACGGGCACGATCCACACGCCGCGCCCGTGCGTAGCCATGACGATTTCATTGTCGATGACTTTCATTCTCCAGATGGATGCGGCCGGAAGCCCACTGTCGGTGAGCTGCCAGGACGCGCCATCATCTTCGCTGACAAAAAGACCGATCTCTGTTCCGGCCCACAGAATGTGTGGAAAATCCGGGATCACCAACAGATCATAGACCGCTACGTCCGGAAATCCGCGGGCACTCAGGATACCGGTGGAGCCTTCCTCGAAGCCTGAGAGGTCTTCCCACGTCTGCCCGAAGTCTGTCGTGCGCAGAATCTTGGGTCTGTTCGATGCGGAGAAGAGCACGTAGGCGGTGGCAGGGTCGGTGGGATGCGTGGCCAGCCCGGAAATCGGCGCAGGCGAGAGGGGCGACGGGATTGTTGCCAAGAACGTTTCTCCTCCGTCGGTCGACAGGTGGATCTGTCCGAGTACGTCCCCCTGCCCGTTGTCCTGCGGATCCATCTCGTAGCCGGCCCAGACCACGTCACCCGAGGCGAGCGAGGGCCTGACGACACCGCGTGCAGACGCCCTGAAGCCCCAGTCCGAGGCGGGTATGGGCCTGAGCTTCCAGGAACCCCCGAAATCCGTGCTCTTCCAGACCCCCGATCCACCGATTGCGAACAGGATATCTGAATCGAAGGCGTTGCGCTCCAGCGAGTTGATGAACGGGGCGTTGGGGCTCTCGCCCGTGTCGGTCAGTCCGCTTGTAGCCGATGACCAGTTGACGCCGCCGTCGAGCGAGCGCTGGAATCCGTTGAACTGGAATCCACCCATCAGCCAGGTGTCGTTTTCCTGGTGCCAGACCGCGTCGAATCCGTCGCCGCCGATGGCCGGTGTCCATCCGGGCACATTGCCCATGAATGGCGCGAATGAACGGAACGTGCCGTTGTCCTGCATGCCACCGACGTAGATCTGTGCGCCGGGCTTTTTGTCCACGCCATAGAACTGGCTTGTGTTGTAGAAGCGACTCCGCTCATTCCACGAGCTGCCGCCATCGGGTGAGTGCCATACGCCACCGTCGTTGCCTGAAATGAGTTCGAACGCCTCGTTGCCAGCATCGGTGATATGCGGCAACAGGATGTGGTGATCCACGTGGACGGCCGCGCCGATCTGCGATTCGTTGAACGCAGCGGGCCCAGTGCCCCGCGAAAGCGTGAACCGGAGTGAGGATTCCGGGAGATTCTCCGGAGTCCACGCCGCTTCGTCCTCCAGCATGGGCCAGATGAAGTACATCAGGTCCTGAATGAGTCCGCCACTCGATGAAATCTGCGGATCGGGAGCATTCGGCGTGTACGTCCGGGCATGGATCAGGATATATTCCCGGCCCAGATTGTTGTCGTCCCGGGGTATGAGGTTGAATGCTCCGTCTCCGAGTCGGTCGCGGAAGGAGACATGGAGTTGCCGGTTGTTCTCAACGTCCCATACCTCAAAGGGAACGTCCACGTAGTCGGCAAACGGATAGGAGGAGAACGGGATGCCCGGACCATCGGGTGGCGTGAAGCGGTGCGCCTTCTGCGAGCGGCCGGGCCCGAACCGGATTTCGGCGGACACCATATCCTCGGGTGCAATCACGGCCTCGTCGTCTGCCGTTCCAAGCCGCATGCCCCCCTGCCAGAATTCACCACCGAAATTGACCTTGGTCAAAAACGAACGGGTTCCGTTCTCTCCCACGTCAGCGCTGAAAAACGTGGTTTCACCGGCGAGCGTGAGCCGGTGCATGTTGACGCCGCCAACGAAGACCACGTCCGCATTGAACGGATGGGGGGTCACGGCCATATCGTACCAGCCCTGATCCCGTGCCATGTCGGTGGTACTGTTCTGGGTGAGTTCGCCCCAGAGTGCCCCCCTGTTGTCCGATACATGGATGGTTTCCGGACCGTCGCTTACCTCTGCCATGGCAATGACGCGCCCGGGCTGGACCGGGGAAACGCCCAGTTCAATGCGGGCGCCCGGTTCAATGGACAGACCGCCGCTCGATGCGCTCCACGTGCGCCCGGCATCGACGGATTTCCATACGCCCACGCCGGTTACCGCTGCATACTGGTTGCGGAAATTGCCCGGCTCGTAGATGACCTGTGCCACACGGCCACCGGGGTCGGCTACGAGCGAGAAGGAGGCCCCTCCATCCGCCGTGCGGAAGAGCCCTGTGTTGGTAGCGGCGACAAGTATGTTTTCATTGTCCGGATCGACAATAAGTCGATTCACGAAATTGAAATCCGCCAGCGCAAAGGTGGATGTGAGTTGAGCCCAGGTAAGACCACCGTCGAGCGACTTGAAAATGCCGGTCCCGATGATGGCATCGACATTGAAAAAGCCTTCCCCCGTACCCGCATAGAGCACGTCGGGGTTCGATGGTGCCTGTACGAGCGACGAAATGGACAGCGTAGGCCAGTCGTCCGTCAAAGGCTCCCAGTCCTGACCTGCTGTTGTCGTGCGCCAGATACCGCCGCCCACACTTCCGGCAAGCCACGTGTCGCCCGACGTGTCGCGAGCATCGACCACGATGGCCCGCGTGCGGCCTCCGACGTTCGACGGGCCGCGCTCTTCCCAGGGCAGCGGGCCGCGGGATGTTTTCCGGGCTACCTGTGCCGCGCGGTATGCCGCGATACGGTAGGACGGCGCATAGCCCTGCGTGGTCTCACCTTCGGCCGTTCGGATGAGCGCCTGCATCTGCTGAAAGCGGTCCGGATGCCCCTTTTCTGCTTTCGACGAGCGGGGAGCGCTGTTGCGAGCGTCACCGGCAAGACTGGCTTCGTTCGTATGGGGCCAGATGGGTCCGCCCCAGGCCAGGAGGGCGGCTACGGCGACCGCGAGGGTGGCCAGCAGTACCCCACGAACGGATTCTCTTTTTTTGATGGCAGGGCTCACGGAAGCGTCCTATGTTCTGGTTGACAATTTCATCAGGATGAAATAAACGGCAAAAGGTCCATTTATGATACAACCCCGGTCCTGCCGTCCGCTGACGGCGTCATTTCTCCGCATGGCTGCATGTGTTGTCCCGGTAGCATGTCTTCTGAGCGTATGGGTGCACGTACAGTCACACGCCCAGGCGCAGAGCCCGTCTGCGCTCGAATCTCCCGCCGAATTCCTGGGCTATGCGCTCGGTGAGCACTTCACGCGGCACGAGCGCATTCTGGCCTATGCCTACCATGTGGCAGCGCACAGCGACCGTGTCGAGATCGAACCCTATGGCACAACCTACGAAGGGCGTACACTTGTACTCGTGTACATTTCTACACCCGGGAATCTGGAACGCCGGGAGGATATCCGTCGCGCCAATTTGGCGCGCGCCGGCCTCATGGAAGATGGGGTCACGCCCGCGGCGGTAACCACGGGTCCGGAGAGTGACGTAGCCATCGTGTGGCTCAGTTACAACGTGCACGGCAATGAGTCGGTCAGCAGCGAGGCGTCCATGCAGACGCTCCATGATCTGGCACGGGAGACACACCCCACGTCCGGCGCCTGGCTTGAAAACACGCTTGTCATCATGGACCCCATGATCAATCCTGACGGACGGGACCGCTACGTGAACTGGTACAACCGCATGGTGGGCGTTCAGGCCGATGCTACGCCCTCTGCCGTTGAGCACAACGAGCCCTGGCCCGGTGGACGAACGAACCACTACTTTTTCGACCTCAACCGGGATTGGTCATGGCTGACGCAGACCGAAACAAGGCAGCGCATGGCCCGCTACCGGGAGTGGTTGCCACAGGTCCATGTGGATTTCCATGAGCAGGGCGTTGACAGTCCCTATTACTTTGCGCCAGCCGCCGAGCCGTTCCACCCGGTCATCACCGACTGGCAGCGTGAATTCCAGCAGGTCATTGGACGCAATCATGCGTCCTACTTCGATGCCAACGGCTGGCTCTACTTTACGCGCCAGGTCTTCGACCTCTTTTATCCCGGTTACGGCGACACCTTTCCGATCTACAATGGGGCCATCGGGATGACCTACGAGCAGGGCGGATCGGGCCGCGCCGGTCTGGCCATTGAAACCGCGGAGGGCGATACGCTTCGCCTCTCTCATCGTATTGCAGGCCACTATACGACCGGCATGTCCACGGTCGAAGTCGCCTCGCGTCATGCCGATGAGCTGCTTGCGCAATTTTCCGCCTTTTTCGCGGACACGTCGCCGGCCACAGTACACGATGCCGGCCAGGCCGCCTCAACAACCGGCTGGCTCGTCCGCGGCTCCGAGAGCCAGGAAGCCATGACGGCGCTCGCGCGCCATCTTCGCCTGCTCGGTATCCGCTACGGCCATGGCTCGAAGGTCGATACGCGGGTCGATGCAACCGCTTGGCGAACGGGCGAACGTAAACGCGTGGATATCCGGCCAGACGATATCATCGTGCCCGCCGAGCAGCCTCGCCGCGTGCTCGCGCGCGTGCTCTTTGAGCGCACGTCCCCCCTGCCCGACTCGCTCACCTACGACATTACGGCGTGGGCGCTACCATATGCCTACGACCTGGATACCTACTCGCTCTCGGAGGACGTGGCGGTGGACATGGCGGAGGGCGACGCATCTACCCGGTCGACGACAGATGGTGGTACCGCGGCTACGGACACGGCTCCACCCGATACATATGCCTGGTTTTTCGAGGGAGATGACCCGGCGTTTCTGGCCACGCTGCTGCGCGAGGGTATCCGTGTGCGCTACAATACGGAGCCGATTACGCTCGGCGAGGACGTCTTTCCGCGCGGCACGCTTATCGTAACCCGCCGTGGAAATGAAGGCTTCGGTGAGGAGCTGGCCCGCGTGCTGGCGGACATGGCGGCCGCGCACGGGGAAACGGCCGTTTTCTCGGCAACGGGCATGGTGGATGGGGGTCCGGACCTGGGTTCGAGCGACATTCGGCACATCAAGGCCCCGCGGATCGTGATGGCGTTCGGCAGTCCGGCATCGAGCGCGTCGGCAGGTCAGATATGGCACTATTTTGATGAGGTGATCGGGTATCCGGTGACGCGAATGACACCGGACAATCTTCAGCGCGCCGATCTGAGCGCGTGGGATGTTGTCGTTCTGCCCTCCGGAAACTGGTCGTCGGTGTGGGACGAGGAGGGCCTCGGCGCCCTGCAGGACTGGGTACGGGGCGGAGGACGTCTCGTGCTCTTTGGCGGTGCGGCATCGTGGCTCGCCGGCAAGGAGGGGTTCGCGCTCAAGGAGGTCAAAAAGGATGAGACGCCGGCAGACAGCCTGCGCGCGGAGCGAGCGACAAGCAGGCGCTACGCCGAGCGGGAGCGTGACGGGCTTACCACCGACAATCCGGGGGCCATCTTCGAAGTTGCCGTCGACGGCACGCATCCGTTGGGATACGGTTTCGGCAAGTCGTCCTGGATGCTTTCCCGTCGCGCCTCCGGACACGAAGTCATGCTGGAGGGATCGGCTTGGAATGTGGGCATTCTCGGCGACCGGGTATCGGGACACACCGGGTTCGAAGCCGAGAAGCGGATTGGCGGGACGTTGTCGTTCGGCGCCGAATCGATGGGTCGCGGCAGCGTCGTTTACCTGGTCGATGATCCCCTCTACAGGGCATTCTGGTACTCGGGTCGCCGCCTTGTGGCCAATGCCCTGTTTCTGGTAGGACAATAGGCAGGCCGTAAAAGGCCCTGCTCAGGGAGATGTCACTGTCAGATAGGCGTAGGCCAGAACCAGGATGTCAATCATGATGAGCAGAAACAGTACGACGGTCTCAAACATGGAGAAGTGACGTCGCGCCTCGTAGGCGCGCCGGACTTCACGGCTCTTGATGAAGCCTCGCCGATCGTTTGTCATCAGGATGGCGACCTGTACAATGATGGCCGAGAAGGTCATCCAGGCCCAGCCCAGGTCGAGCGTCATGGGAAGTATGGCGCCGGCCGCCCCGACGGGAGCCACAAGCCAGAAAACAACGATGGCTGGCAGACCGATCTTGCGGTCACCGAGGTCGTGACGCTTCGTCGTACGTACGGTGCGTCGTTGTCTCACGTTCAGGTCCAGGGTTTTCAGATTCACGGGTGCCTTGTTGCAGGGTGCCTTGTTGCAGGGTGCCTTGTTGCAGGGTGCACGGGAATATACGCTTCCCACATTCGGTGGCGCTACCTGCACCCGGTGTGCGCCTCAGCCGGCCCCCCGCGGCGGCGTATGGGCCCGGAGCTGGTCTTCGACCCGTTGCAGCAGATGTACAAGCGTAACATGTCCCAGAACCGAGAGCGCCTTCTCGAATGAAAACCACTTGACGTCTGTTATTTTTTCGTCAAGTTGCGGGGTGAACTTCCGCTCGGGTGTCTGCATGTGGTACCAGTACGTCGTTTTCACCACGAAGGTGTCGTCTTCCGGGTAGCCGTGTACGGTGGTGTCGAGAAAATCGAGTACGCGCACATTGCTGATGCCAAGTTCCTCGCAGACCTCGCGGTGCGCACACTGCTTTATGGTCTCACCGGGGTCGAGTTTTCCCTTGGCGATGTCCCATTTCTCTTTCCGGAAAATGAGGAGCACTTTCATTTTTTTCTTGCCCATGCGCGTGATGATCCCCCCTCCGGCCACGACCTCGCGCGTGGGCAGGAAGGGTCCGACATTGAGAATGGCTTCTTTCGGCAGCTTGCCGGCATCGGCGACGGGCGAGGCGAGCTTGGTTGTATCGACCACGAGGACTTCTTTCTTTCCGGATTTCCCGGCTTCTTCCTCCGCTTCCCGGTGGTACCGGTAGAGCCTTTTCTTGGAAAAACGTTCTTCCGGAATCCCCTTTTTGGCCTTTCGGACTTTGTCGACGTAGAAGTAATACATAATGGTCAAGATACTACGCTCAGTTCCCGGCCCCACATATGCATCAGGTTTTCGGCCGCCTGGTACGGACTCATGAAGAAGCAGGTGTCACCAAACTCGCGGATGAGTCCGGACTGGCGGAACAGATCCATGACCGGGGGCTTGACGCCGCCAAAGACGAACGCGATGTGGCGCGAGGCCAGACTGTCATGCAGTTCCGACAATACGGCAAGCGCCGTCGTATCCATGTCATTGATGGGCTGGGCGTCTATGATGATGGCCCGGCAGGGCGTACTCGCTGTCAGGTCCAGTATGGCATCGCGCAGGCGCTCGGCGTTGATGAACGTGAAGGATGCATCCATGCGGAGGGCCAGGATGTCTGGAAGCGGGCGCGCATCGACGTCATGCTCGAGTTCCTTGAATGTATGTGTGCCAGGAATGAGACCGAGGACCGAAATATTCGGGCGGCTCTTGCGTGCGACGACGGCCAGGATTGAGAGCGCAATCCCTGTCAGGATACCCTGCTGGATGCCGACAATGAGTGTCACGACAAACGTGATAAGGGCAATCAGGCCATCGGCCCGCTTCGTGCGCCAGAGGAAGCGCAGCTCGCGCACATCTATGAGCGTGGCCACCGACACGATTATGATCGCGGAAAAGGCGGCAATGGGTAAATGTGTGAGCAGCGGCGTCAGAAGGAGTATGCTTACAAGCACCACACATGCAGCCATGACGTTCGAAAGTGCCGTCACGCTTCCTGAAGCGGCGGCCACGGCCGAACGCGAATAACTGGACGACGACGGCGGGGCGAGGAACAGGCTTCCGATGGTGTTCGCCAGTCCTACGGCCACGAATTCTCGGTTGGCGCTGATCCGGTAGCCGAATCGGGACGCGAACAGCTTGCCGATGGAAATCGTGTTGATGAACTGGATTAGCGAAAGCGTGGCGACCGTGGGCAGGAGCGCCCGGACAGACTCCAGACTCACGGCAGGTACGTGTGGCCGCGGGACGCCGGGTGGCACCTGTCCAACCGTCTCCACGCCACGCCCTTCCAGTGACAGAAACCATACCAGAAGGCCCGTCACCATGACGGCCACCAGCGGACCGGGGACGCGTGGAAAAAAACGGCGAAGCAGTACGAGCAGTACGAGGCTCCCCGCGCCGATGGCAAATGTGGGCCCGTTGAACGCGAGCGCCGCCGCCGCTGCCGTTCTGAACAACTCGACGGCGCTCGTCTGCATGGGCACGGGCAGCCCCATGAGCCCCTTGACCTGGCTCAGTACGACGATGATGGCCGCTGCCGAGACAAACCCGGCCAACACGGGTCGGGACAGCAGGTTGACCACGAAACCGATCCGCAACATGCCGAGCAGCAACTGGAAAATGCCAACCAGGAGTGTAAGCAGGAGAACGAGCGAGATATATTCGGGACTGCCCGGTGCGGCGAGCCGCGTAACGGCTGCTGCGATAATAAGACAGTCCACTGCCACGATTCCGAAGGCCACGTGCCGCCCGGTCCCCAGTAGACCATAGACCAGCAGCGGTACCAATCCGGCGTACAGACCGTATGCAGCAGGAATGCCTGCCAGCACCGCATAGGCCATGCCCTGCGGGACAAGGATCACACCCACCGTGAGGCCTGAAATCACGTCGCCGCGGAGGGCGGCTCGCGAGTACCCGGAGAACGCTGGAAAAAAAGACGAAATGACCGAAGGTATCATGCCCGAAGATACCGTTCGGCGCCGAGGACTGCCTCATGCAAATCCAATCGGAGCACGTCCGCACGGAGCCCTGCCGCAGGCATGCTTTTTTCCAGGCTGTCACGAACGGGCCCCTTCGCCGCAGCAAACCATATTTCGACACCGCGTTCGGCCAGATCATCGCGGAGCGCCTCAAGTTCATGGACGGCCGACGCATCGATCCTGTTGACCGGATACATGTCCAGAAGGACAATCCTCGCCTCCGGCGTCTCCTCAAGCGCACGGTCAATCTCCTCCCTGACAAAACCCACGTTGGCAAAAAAGAGCGATGCATCGATTCGCAGAATGACCAGTCCGCGTGGCACCTCGGCGCGAGCGTCGCGCGCGACGCTGCGGTAGCGCGTCGTGCCGGGCAGTCGGCCGAGCCGGGCCGTATGGGGACGCGATGCCTGGTATGTGAACATCGCCAGCGAAAGCACAATGCCCAATCCTATGCCCTCGATGAACCCCAGCAACAGCGTCGCGAAAAAGGTGACCGCGAGCACGAGCGCGTCGAGCCGATGTGTGCGGCAGAGCCGTACCATCTCGCGCCAGGAGATGAGATTGGCTACGGCAATCAGGATAATGGCACCGAGCAACGCGTGGGGCAGCAGCCTGAACAGGGGTGTCAGCAGAAGGAGTGTGAGCGCCACCATACCGGCCGTGACAAGGCCGGCGAGCGTTGTCTGGGCACCCGCGTCGTGGTTCACGGCCGAGCGCGAGAGGCCACCCGTAGCGGGAAAGGCCTGGAACAAGCTGCCGAGTACATTGGCCGCCCCGAGGGCCCTCAGCTCCTGCGAAGGGTCAATGCGCGCCCCGGTTTGCCGCGCCAGGCTCTGCGCTATGGCGACGGACTGCATGAATCCGACGAGTCCTATGACAATGGCGGTCGGCGCAAGCGCCCGGACTTCATGCCACGATGCGACGGGCACGGCCATCGAGGGCAATCCAGCCGGAACGGAACCGACAACACGGAGGCCCGTGTCGTCCAACCCGAAAAGCCAGGTCGCGAGGATTGCCAGGGTTACGGCGATCATGGCATCGGGTAGTCTTATCCCCGCGCGACGCGAAATGAAGCGCACGCCGAGCATGAGCGCCATACCCCCGAGACCCATCGCAAGCGTAGGCAGGTGTGTGTCGGGCAGGGCCCGCCAGAGCCCGGCCAGTGTCTCGAGGAAATCACTCCGGGGCATTGAAACGCCCAGAATGTGCTTAACCTGCGTGCTCCCGATGACAATCGCCGCCGCCGACATGAACCCGCTCAGCACCGGACGGGACAGGAGTGATGTCAGAGACCCGAGTCCCACCATGCCCAGGCCCAGTTGGAATGCTCCCACGAGGAGCGAGAGCACAAGTACCAGCCGCAAATAATCGGGAGATGCGGCGCTCTCCATCGACCCGACGGCCGAGGCCACAAGCAGCGAAACAATGGCTACCGGCCCGACGGCCAGCGGAGCGGACGTTCCCAGCACGGCATAGACCAGCAGCGGGACGAGTGCGGCATAGAGCCCGTAGATGGGCGGAACACCGGCGATCAGGGCGTAGGCCATGCCCTGTGGAATGAGCATTATGCCGACGGTCAGACCGGCATTCACGTCGCCGCCGAGCATGGATTCACGGCGGTAGGTCCGGAGTGTGTGGACAAGCGGCACGAGCCTGGTCCAGGAGCTGCGCAGTCCGGCCTTCACGGGGCGGCGTGGACGAATGCGTCAAAGTCGCCGCCCACATGGATCACATTATGCCCCCAGCGGGCAAGCAGTGCGGCGGCGACCGCCGACCGGGCGCCTGACTTGCAGTGCACGGCAATCGGCAGTGTGGTCGTGATCTCATTCCGGCGCGGAATGAGCCGCGTATAGGCAATATTCTGCGCCTTGGGCAAATGAGCCTCCGCGAACTCCACGCTTCCCCTGACATCGAGTACGTGGAGCGGAGCGCAGTCCGCGCGCGCGGCAAGGTCGGTGATGTCGATTTCCTCGATCGTTTCCATGTCTCCCCCCGCCTCTTGGTAAGCGCCGAGCGAATCGGGAGTGAGGTAGCCGATGATGTGGTCCAGCCCGATCCGGAAAAGATCGCGAACGGCCTCCTCGACGTGCTCCTCCTCGGCAAAGAGCACAATATGCTGCGTCTCATCGAGGACGCTTCCCGCCGCCGCATTGAATGACTTGTTGAGCGGTGCATAGAGCGCGCCTGGAAGATGATGGGCCAGGAAGGCACTCCGGTCAAGGCGGGTGTCCAGGACTACGACACGGTCTTCGGCCAGAAGCGCCGGGATGTCGCCTGCGTAAATATGTTGGGGGGACGGGAGTGCGCCGAGAACCGGTGGTCCGTGCCTGTTATCCCGCTTCATGCGTGCAAAATACATCGGGGGCTCGGGCTGTCCGTCGAGGATGGCCTTGACGAAGGCATCCGGCCCGCCCTCTGCCGCTCGGATGGCCGTGTTGTAGCGCCTTTCATACCCCACAGTCGATTCAGGAACGGCGCCGAGCGCCTTCCCACATGCCGAGCCAGCACCGTGGGCAGGCCATACCTGGAGGTAGTCGTCCAGTCCAAGAAAGCGTTGGACCGACCCGTAGAGCCGGTATGCCGACGGCTCCATGGCACCAGCAACACCAGCCGCCGACTCAAGCAGGTCGGGCCGCCCCAGATCTCCCACAAAGACAAAATCACCGGAAATGATGCCCATCGGTTCGCTGGCTCCACCGCCAAGATCCGTAACGAGGTACGATACGTGTTCGGGCGTGTGGCCCGGAGTATGCAGCGCCGTGAAGCGGATGTTGCCCACCTGGAACGTATCGCCATCGCGAAGAAGCACATGGTCGTAGGAAGACCCCTGGAGAAATTCGTATTTCCAGTCGTCGCCGCCTTCGTCGGAGGCGTAGACGCGCACGCCGCGCTCGGCGAACTCGCGAAGACCGGACAGATAGTCGGCGTGGATGTGCGTGTCGGCAGCGGCTACGATGGCCATGCCCTCGCGTTCGGCCAGGGCAATGTACTGGTCTATGTCCCGCTCGGGATCGAATATGATGGCTTCACGCGTAGCCTGGCAGCCTATGAGATAGGCGTATTGTGCCAGTTTCTCATCGAAAATCTGTCGGAAAAGCATGTGTGGGAAGAGGTCAGTGGGGCAGCCACGGCCGGAGCCGGCCGTACGCATATGTGCCCGCCAGCGCGGAAACAATGAGAACCGACATGACGCCGATGCCGTTCCCCAGGAGGGCAAACATGGGGGCTGGACAGGCGCCTGTGAGCGCCCAACCGAGCCCAAAGATGGTGCCCCCCAGCCAGTACTGGGTGCCGAACCGGGAGAGCGGTTGGGCAGGAAGCGCGACAGGCTCCCCGCTGGCGGTGGTCAGGCCCCTACGCCGTATGATACGGATGGATGCGGCGCTCACCGTGATGGCCCCCGCGATGATGCCGTACATGTGGAAAGACTGGAAGCGGAACATTTCCTGGATACGGAACCAGGAAATGACCTCGCCCTTCGTGGCCAGAATGCCGAAGGCGATGCCGAGGAAAAGGTAGGGTAGGAGTGTGCGAAGCGTCATTGTATACAGAAGCTTGGATCCGGCATGCCGGATCGGGGGGTCAGGTGCGGGATGTCAGATTCCGGATGTCAGATTCCGGATGTCACATTCCGGAGAGGAGCAGCGGGAGCAGCAGATGCGTGGCAATCAAGCCGCCCGTGAAGAAGCCAATTATGGCAATGAGGCTGGGGAGTTGGAGTGAGGCCAGCCCCGTGATGGCGTGGCCCGAGGTACAGCCGCGTGCGTATCGGGCGCCAAATCCGATCAGGAAGCCGCCACCTGTCAAGAGTATGAGGCCTTCCAGGCGGCCGAGGCTCTGAAATGATATGATTTCGCGCGGAACGAGCCCCTGGAAATCAGTAATGCCAAGTAGTGCCAGGTCCTGACGGGTCGCCTCCGATATGGCAACGGGATCCGGGTTCTGCATGAAGGTAGCCACGAGTACGCCGCCCAGGAAAATGCCGGCAAGCATGGCCATATTCCAGGCCTCGTCGCGCCAGGAGTGGACGCCGCACATGGTCTGCAGGTTGACGGAAATGTCGAAGCGTTTACTGCCGAGCAGAAGCAGGGCAGGTACAACGAGTCCTATGAGCGGCCCGACAACATACCAGGGCCACGGGCCGGTGAGAATGTCCATTGAAATAAAGGAAAGGGTGTGTTGATACCAGCAATAGATAATAACACGTACTAACCTGTAATAACATGTGTTCCCATGCCGGAATCTACATGCCTTCAAGGCGGATGTCCTTCGCCTCGAGCTGGAGCGATGTGCGCCCGTTCCATGTGTTTTCCTGCACGGCGTAGAGCATTTCAAGCGGCACGCCCGTTGCCTGGCTCTCTGTCACGATATCCAGATGCTTGGCCAGTTTGAATCCGATCACATTCCGCTTGGCGCCGCCCTCGGTGTCCCGGACGGAAAACCGGAGGTGGGACCGGTCTTTGCCGACGGTGGAAATGGGTCCGGTCACGACCAGGTTGCGCGCCAGGAATACGGGAATTTCGTTGTCTGGTCCATAGGGCGCGAATTGCCGAAGCGTTTTCCACAGGCGCTGATCGATCATGGAAACAGGGAGCTCTGCATCCATTTCCAATACCGGCGTCAGAATGTCGGCCGTAATGGCGTTTGAAACGGCTTCCTCGAAGCGCTCGGAAAACGCGTCCACCTGATCGATGGGTAGCGTCACACCGGCCGCAAAATCATGGCCGCCGAACTCGGTCAGCAGATCACTGCACGACTCGAGCGCCTGGTATATGTTGATTCCAGCCACGGAGCGCGCACTGCCCTTGGCCAGCCCGTTCACAGTTGTCATCATGACTGTCGGCCTGAAGTGCCGCTCCACAAGGCGACTGGCCACAATCCCGATTACCCCCATGTGCCAGTCTTCGTTGTGGAGCACGAGCGTATGGCGGTGACCGCGCGCCAGCAGCCGGTCGGCCGCTTCGAACGCCGTTTTCTGGGCCTCGCGGTCGAGTTCGCGCCGCTCCTCGTTGAGCCGCTCGAGCTGCCTGGCCCGCGCCGATGCTTCGATTTCATCGGGCGCCAGCATGAGCGCCACGGCGCGTTCGGCGTTGCCCACGCGACCTGCCGCATTGATCCGCGGGCCGATCGAGAAAATGATCTGCGATGCCGTACACGAGCTGAGCCGAAGCCCGGCTTCCTCGGCGAGCATGCGCAGTCCGACGCGTGTGCCCTGCCTCAGGCGCGCCAGCCCTTCCCGCAGCAGGATCCGGTTCTCGTCGGTGGCCGATACCACGTCGGCGGCCGTACCTAGCGCCACGAGGTCCAGAAAATCCAGCACATTCCCGCGTCGCCGTTTCTGCCGCTCTTCCAGGGCGGCTACAAGTTTGAACGTCAGGCCCACGGCGCAGAGGTCCTTGAATGGATATTCACAGTCGGCGCGCTTGGGATCGAGCACGGCTACGGCGTCGGGAAGCGTATCGAGTGTCGTGTGGTGGTCGCACACAATCAGATCCACACCCAGGCTACGGATGTAGGCCGCCTCTTGGATTGCGGTCACGCCGCAGTCGAGCGCGACAATCAGGTCGGCGCCGCCTGCAACCGCTTCATCTATTCCTTTCTGCGACAGACCATAGCCGTGTTCGAACCGGCTCGGTACGAAGTAGGAGGCGTTGTTGCCAACATCGCGCAGATAGCGGACGAGGAGCGTCGTGGCCGTCGTGCCGTCCACGTCGTAGTCACCGTAGACCACGATGCGCTCATCGCGGTCGAGGGCACGCTGCAGGCGGTCTACGGCGGGCTCCATGTCGCTCATGAGCCAGGGACTGTGCAGGTCAGCCGGTCCAGCCCGGAACCACGTACGGGCGGCGTCGAATGTGGTTATGCCGCGTACGCACAGCGCCCGGGCCAGTGGCTCCGGGATGTTGTTCAGTGCGGCGGCAAGGGCGTTAACGGTCGTCTCGGGTCCGGCAGGCTTCAGCTGCCACTTTCGAGCAGGGCTCGCGGGTGTTCGGCTCTTCATGCCGATTCATACACCGAACCACAATGAAAGATCGCCCGTCGGCGGACGGAATCAGGTCATCTTTCCATCCATGCGTCGGGCAATGCCGAGCGGATTGGCGTCGCGCAATTCCAGGGGCAGGGCCTCCTCCACCATGTCCTGCCAGCAGAAGCGCCGCGTCCATCGGAAAATGGCGGCCGTTCCCACGGCCGTCTCCCGACCGTCGCTTGTCGCCGGATACGGACCACCATGCACCATGGCGCTGCAGACTTCGACGCCGGTCGGGAAGCTGTTCAGCAGCAAACGCCCCACGCGGCTCCGGAGAGCACTCACCAGCGTCTCACTCAGAGGGCGGTCCGACTCATCGTAGTGGATGGTGCCGGTGAGCTGTCCCTCCATGCGGCGAATGACATCCGCCAGGGCATCGAGAGATGTGTAGGTAACGAGCGTTGTGGCCGGCCCGAATGCTTCTTCGGCCAGACGGCTGTCTGCGGCGAAGGCTTCGAGCGTTGTTTTGAAAACGAACGGTGCCATGGAAGCGCCGCCGTCGTCCTGCCCCCCGGCGGAATCTGAACCCGCGGCACCTACGACAATTTCCAGGTCGTCGCGTCCGGTCCGCGCTGCCACGCTGGCTGCGAACGATTCGGCAATTCCCCGGTGCAGGGCCGTACCGCCCTTGACATCGGCCAGTGCGGCGGAGAGTTCCTTCGCAAAGGCGTCGGCCGTGTCTTGCGGAACGAAAACGAGTCCGGGGTTGGTGCAGAACTGACCTGCGCCGAGCGTCACGCTGCCCGCCAGCCCCTTGGCAATGGCTGCGGCGCGGCCCGAGGCGGCGCCGGGAAGCAGGACGACGGGATTGATGCTCGACATTTCCGCGAACACGGGAATCGGCTCGGGCCGCGCCGCAGCCACGTCAGCGAGGGCAAGCCCACCCCGCC
>Ga0210009_1001776_pt1 | contig 17190 bp, 17 predicted proteins | sample CryGeyCG2114_065_FD_185457 | JGI IMG/M metagenome (GOLD analysis project Ga0210009, IMG submission 185457) | Groundwater microbial communities from aquifer - Crystal Geyser CG12_big_fil_rev_8/21/14_0.65 (SPAdes) (version 2) | ecosystem: Environmental > Aquatic > Deep subsurface > Groundwater ... | reverse complement strand
GGCATGTTGCCGTGGACGCTGCTGATGGCCGATGCGCTGTTGCGCACCTGGCGCGGCAGCGCGGCGCAGGCGCGCACGTTCAGCGCGGAGCGTTTCCTGCTGGTGTGGGCGGTGTTCATTTATTTCTTCTTCACGATTTCCAGTTCCAAACTGCCGTCCTATCTGCTGCCGATGTTCCCGGCACTGGCATTGCTGATGGGTAAGCAGCTCGCCGCGATGCCGACGCGGCGCGCCTTCTGGCTGATCGCACCGCTGCTGCCGGTATTGCTCGCGCTGTTGGGGGTGGTGGTCAATACCGACCGTTTTGCGGATACGCCGGTGCAGACCGAGATGTATGGTGAGTATGCGATATGGCTGACGGTGGCGATGCTGATCTGGGTGGGCGGTATGGTGGCTGCGCTGCATGGCCTGCGGCGCGGCAACAAGGCAGGCGCCATCGTGATCCTGGCGTTGTCCTCGTTGTTGGCGACGCAGATCGGCGCATCCGGTTACAACACCATTGCGCGCGAGCGCTCGGCTTATCTCATCGCCGAGGCGATCGCGCCGCAGATCAAGCCTGATGTGCCGTTCTATTCGGTCTATCACTACGAGCAGACGCTGCCGTTCTATCTCAAGCGCACGCTGACCCTGGTCGATTTTCAGGACGAGATGGCGTTCGGCATCGGGCAGGAACCGCACAAATGGCTGCCCACTGTCGATGCGCTGGCCGCCAAGTGGAAGACCGATGCCGAAGCGTATGCCATCATGCCGCTGTATGCCGTGCAAATTTTGAAAGACAAAGGAATGGACATGAAAGAAATCTACCGGGACCACCAGCTCGTGGTGGTGATCAAGCCATGAACTTCGTCAGTTTCAGTCTGATCTTCGCCGGCGTGATGCTGAACGCCGCCGCGCAGATCTTGATGAAGGCGGGCACCAACGTCATCGGTCATTTCGAGTTCAGCGCGGCGAACGTGGTGCCCATCGGCTGGAAACTGGCGACCGAGTGGCACATCATCACCGCCCTGTTCTGCTACGGCATCAGCGTTGTGGTGTGGATATTGGCGCTGTCGCGGGTCCCGGTCAGCATCGCGTTTCCGATGCTGTCGATGGCTTACGTGGTGAACGCCGTCGCCGCCAAATACCTGCTGGGCGAGGATTTCAGCGTGACCAAACTGGTCGGCATGGGCGTCATCATCCTCGGCGTCATCATCATTTCTAGGGCGTAAGATCGACTGTCATACCGGCGCAGGCCGGAATGACAAGTTTGTAGAATTGGAACTGAAAATATCATGAGCGAATTCCTGCCCTTTACCAAACCCTACATCGATGAGGCTGCCATCGCCGCCGTCGGCGAGGTGCTGCGCTCCGGCTGGATCACGTCCGGCCCCAGGATGCTGGAGTTCGAGCGACAGCTTTCCGATTTTTTCGGCGGGCGTCCGGTGCGCACCTTCAACTCCGGCACCTGCACCATGGAGATCGCCCTGCGCATCGCGGGCATCGGTTCCGGTGATGAAGTCATCACCACGCCCATCTCCTGGGTGGCGACATCCAATGTCATCATCGAAGTCGGCGCAACGCCCGTGTTCGCGGACATTGATCCGGTCACGCGCAACATCGATCTGGACAAGGTCGAGGCTGCGATCACGCCGCGTACCAAGGCCATCATCCCGGTCGATCTTTCCGGTCTACCGGTGGACCGCGACCGACTGCACGCCATCGCGGCCAGACACAAACTGCGCGTGGTGGAAGATGCGGCGCAAGCCATCGGTTCGCTATGGAATGGCAAGCGCATCGGCAGCTTCGGCGATTTCGTCTCGTTCAGCTTTCAGGCCAACAAGAACCTCACCACCACCGAAGGCGGCTGTCTGGTGCTGAACAACGAAGACGAAGCGCGCCTCGCGGAAAAATATCGCCTGCAGGGCGTGACGCGCAGCGGCTTCGACGGTATGGAAGTCGATGTGCTGGGCGGCAAGTTCAATATGACCGATGTCGCCGCCGTCATCGGCCTCAATCAACTGAAGCAGTTGAGCGCCATCACCGCGCGCCGCCATGCGCTGGCCAAACATTACTTTGCGACCTTCGGTGCGGACTTTGAGCAGCAGACCGGAGTGCAATTGCCGCTGGCAAATTTTGAAAACACCAACTGGCACATGTTCCAGATCGTGCTGCCGCAAGGCGTGGTGCGTGCCGGGTTCATGGAAAAGATGAAAGCGCGCAACATCGGCTGCGGCGTGCATTACCCGCCCATCCACCTGTTCCAGCTGTACCGCGCGCGCGGCTTCAGGGAAGGCATGTTCCCTATCTCCGAAAGCGTGGGGCGGCGCATCGTCAGCCTGCCGCTGTTCCCGAGAATGAGCGAAGCAGATGTCGAGCGCGTGGTGCGTGCAGTGCGGGAAGTGCTGGCATGAAGATGCAGCGCATCATCTCGACCGGAACCCAATTTAAATTCGACGCTGCGATCAAGCATGCAACTGAAGTTGCTGACGAACTACTTGGCGAAAACATGCTGCTGTCCTGGTATGACCGCGACCGCGATCTGGAATCGCCCGCACATGCCAGCGAGTGCCACGAAGGCTGCGCCATCAAGGGGTTCTGGGATTACGCGCTGAACCGGGGCGGTGCGCTGGCCGTGGATTTCGATGAGGGTCGTTTCGTGTTCTGTTTTCGGCCATTAGGAGAATTCGCTGCCCCCGGCGCGGCTTGGCAGGGGGAAAGGCGTTGAGAAAATGCAGGTGATGTTTATGCGCGTCCCGGTGCAAGATGTGATATTTTAGTTTTGCGCGATCAATGGCGTCTGAGTCCGTTGGTTTTTGATTCTGCATTTGTGTATACCAAAGTGGAGAACGAACATGAACAAGAAAATGTTGTTCGCAATCGCTGCCCTGATTTTGCTGGGCGCTGCGGTTGCGGCCTATCTGTTCTGGCAATCCGAACAACCTGAACCCGAGGTCGCTCAAATAAAGGCTATTCCGACGTCTCCTCCTCCCCCTCCGTCAGCACCTGCACCCGTACCTGCGCCGACTGCGAGCCGGGAGATCAAGGCCCCACCCGCACAGCCCCTCGTCCAGCTGGCAAAGAGCGACAGTTTTGTGTTCGATGCCCTGGCCGGTTTGGTGGGGAATCCGGCGTTGATGAAGTTTTTTCGCTCCGAACAAATCATTCGCAATATCGTGGTAACTGTTGACAATCTGCCGCAGCAGCGCGTGCCTGTGAAAGTGATGCCGTTCACACCGCCAGCGGGGAGTTTTTTCACCGCTGGTTCTGAAGATCAATTGACCATTAGTCCAATGAATGCGAATCGCTATGCATCCTATGTGAAAATTGCCGAGGCCACCGACACCAGGAAATTAGTTGAACTTTATGTCCGCCTCTATCCGCTGTTTCAGCAGGTATATAAAGAGCTTGGCTACCCGAATAAAAACTTCAATGATCAACTGATTGAGACCCTGGACGATCTGCTGGATACGCCGGTCATCAAGGAACCGATAAAACTGGTTCAGCCGAAATACTTCTACCTGTATGCCGCCCCTGATTTGGAGGAGCGATCGATCGGCCAGAAGATCATGCTTCGTTTAGGCAGTGAAAATGGAAAGAGAGTCAAAAAGAAGCTGCTTGAAATAAAACAGGAATTGGAACTACACGTGAACGCGATCGGTGGGGGCGCGTGAGCGATTGGACTAGATGACTTGTTGGCGCGCAGGTTGCTGGCGGACGGTTAGGTAATTTTTTTGTGCCCTATTGCTTGCTGGGCCGTAACCGCTTTGTATTTCGTGATTAGGCCACGCTGCGCTAAAATGCCGCCCCTATGAGCTATCCCCAACTTTCTGTCGTCATCCCCGTCTATAACGAGGAGCAGGCCTTACAGGCCTTGTTCGACCGCCTGTATCCGGCGCTGGACAAACTTGGCATCAGTTACGAGGTCGTGTTTGTCAACGATGGCAGCCGCGACCGTTCCGCCGCGATTTTGCGCGAGCAGTTCCAGCAGCGCCCCGATGTGACGCGCGTGGTGCTGTTCAACGGCAATTTCGGCCAGCACATGGCGATCATGGCTGGGTTCGAGCAGTGTCACGGCCAGCGCATCGTGACGCTGGACGCCGATTTGCAGAACCCGCCGGAAGATACGCACTTGTTGCTGGCGAAGATGGATGAGGGACACGATTATGTCGGTTCTATCCGCCGCCAGCGCAGCGACAGCTGGTGGCGCCACGTTGCTTCGCGCGCGATGAACGGCCTGCGCGAAAAGATCACCCGCATCAAGATGACCGACCAGGGCTGCATGTTCCGCGCCTACGACCGCAACATCATCGACGCGATCAACAGCTGCAAGGAAGTGAATACCTTCATTCCCGCGCTGGCCTACAGTTTTGCGAAGAATCCGGCCGAAGTGGTAGTAGGGCATGAGGAGCGCGCGGCGGGCGAATCCAAGTATTCGATATACAGCCTGATTCGTCTCAATTTCGACCTGATGACCAGCTTTTCGCTGGTGCCGTTGCAGATGTTCTCGATGCTGGGAATGCTGATCTCGGTGCTCTCCGCATTCTTCTTCATCTTTCTAGTGATACGCCGTCTGTGGATCGGCCCCGAAGCAGAAGGCTTGTTCACGCTGTTTGCGCTGATGTTCTTCCTGATCGGTATCGCGTTGTTCGGCATTGGTCTGTTGGGCGAATACATCGGGCGCATCTACCAGCAGGTGCGCCACCGTCCGCGTTATCTGATCGAGGCGGTGTTGGAAAAACGCAATGAGTAGCGCGGTCGTTTTCGCCTATCACAATGTCGGATACCGCTGTTTGTCGGTGTTGTTGGCACACGGCGTGGATGTCAGGTTGGTGGTGACACACCGCGACAATCCGAAAGAGAATATCTGGTTCGACAGCGTGCAGCAGTTGGCCGAGTTACATGGCATCCCGACCATCACGCCGGAGAATCCGAATACGCCGGAAGTGGTGGAACAGATACGCGGCTTGCAGCCAGATTTCTTCTTTTCCTTCTATTACCGCGAGATACTGAAAGCGCCGCTGCTGGCCATTCCCGAGCACGGCGCGCTGAACATGCACGGTTCGCTGCTGCCCAAATACCGCGGGCGGGTGCCGGTTAATTGGGCGATAATTCGCGGCGAAACGGAAACCGGCGCGACGCTGCATTACATGACCGAGAAACCGGACAATGGCGACATTGTGGCGCAGCAGGCGGTGCCCATCCTGCCCAACGACACGGCGCATGAGGTGTTCCAGAAAGTGACCATGGCGGCCGAGATGGCACTGAACGACGTGCTGCCGGCGCTGCTGGCGGGCACGGCGCCGCGGATCAAACAGGATTTGAGCCGGGGCGCGTATTTCGGCGGACGCAAGGCGGAAGACGGCATCATCGACTGGACGCAATCGGCGCTGCAGATTCACAACCTGGTGCGCGCCGTGGCGCCGCCGTATCCCGGTGCGTTGACCCGGGTGCTGGGCAAGCCGATGCGTCTGCTGCAGACGCTGGTGGCCGAGGGCGGGGCATCCGGTCCGCACGCTTTCTTTGTGCGCGATGGCAAGGCGTATGCGAGTTGCGGCAGCGGCCTGTTGCGCGTGGTGCGCTTCGAGTTGGACGGCGTCGTGATGAGTGCGGCGGAGTTTGCGGCAAAGTTTGGCACGGAAAAATTTGAGTTTAATTCTTGAGGAAATAGAAATGAAAAAAGTACTGATCCTGGGCGTGAACGGTTTCATCGGTCACCATCTGTCCAACCGCATCCTGGCCACCACCGACTGGGAAGTCTATGGCATGGACATGAGCAGCGACCGCATTTCCGACCTGATCGGCAAGCCGCGCTTCCATTACTTTGAGGGCGACATCACCATCAACAAGGAATGGGTCGAGTACCACGTCAAGAAGTGCGACGTGATCCTGCCGCTGGTGGCCATCGCCACGCCGGCCACTTATGTCAAAGCGCCGCTGCGCGTGTTCGAGCTGGACTTCGAGGCCAACCTGCCGATCGTGCGCGCCGCGGTAAAGTATAAAAAACACCTGATGTTTCCCTCGACTTCGGAAGTGTACGGCATGTGTCATGACGAAGAATTCGACCCGGAGAATTCCGAGCTGATCTGCGGCCCGATCAACAAGCCGCGCTGGATCTACTCCACCTCCAAGCAACTGATGGATCGCGTAATCTGGGGTTACGGCATGCAGGACAATCTGAACTTCACCCTGTTCCGCCCGTTCAACTGGATCGGCGCCGGGCTGGATTCCATCAACACGCCGAAGGAAGGCAGCTCGCGCGTGGTGACCCAATTTCTCGGTCACATCATTCGCGGCGAAAACATCAGCCTGGTGGACGGCGGTCATCAGAAACGCGCCTTTACCTACGTCGACGACGGCATCGACGCGCTGATGAAGATCATCGCCAACAAGGACGGTATTGCCACCGGCAAGATCTACAACATCGGCAACCCGAAGAACAATTTTGCGATCCGCGATCTGGCCGACATGATGCTTAAGCTGGCGGGCGAATATCCCGAGTATCGCGATTCCGCGAAGAAGGTAAAGATCATCGAAACCACTTCTGCTGCTTACTACGGCAAGGGATACCAGGACGTGCAGAACCGCGTGCCGAAGATCACCAACACCTGTGAAGAGCTGGACTGGCAACCGACCACCAACATGGCTGACACCCTGCGCAAGATCTTTGACGCCTACCGTAGCCAGATTGCCGAGGCGCGCGGCTTGGTCGACTAAAAACAGGATTTGGGAACTGGGATTTGGGAATTAGTGAAGCACTGACCAAATCCCAAATCCCAAATCCAAAATCCTCGAATGAAAAAGCTCGCCCTGAAAATCGACGTCGATACCTATCGCGGCACACGCGAAGGTGTGCCGCGTCTGGTTGATGCGCTGCAACGCCATCAGGCACAAGCAAGCTTCTTCTTCTCGCTCGGCCCGGACCACACCGGGCGTGCCATCAAGCGCGTGTTCCGCCCCGGCTTTTTGAGCAAGGTCTCGCGCACTTCCGTGGTCGAGCACTACGGCATCAAGACGCTGCTGTACGGCACCTTGTTGCCCGGCCCGGACATCGGCAGGAAGTGCGCCGATATCCTGCGCTCGGTGCGCGATGCGGGATTCGAGGTCGGCATCCATTGCTACGACCACATCCGCTGGCAGGATCACGTGGCGCAGAAGGGTGAGGCGTGGACGCGGCGCGAACTGCAACGCGCGGTGGACCGTTACACGGAAATCTTCGGCGAAGCGCCCAGGGCGCATGCCGCCGCCGGCTGGCAGACCAACCGCCACGCATTGCGCCAGACGCAGCGCATGGGGTTCGACTACAGTTCCGATACGCGCGGCACCCATCCCTTCATCCCGACCTGGGAGGCGGAGATCATCGCCTGCCCGCAATTGCCCACCACCTTGCCGACGCTGGATGAACTCATCGGCCGTGACGGCATCACCGTGGAAAATGTGGCGCAACACCTTCTGAACCTGACGCAAACTTCCCCGGAAACCGGCCATGTCTATACCCTGCATGCCGAACTGGAAGGGCAGAAATGGCTGCCGATCTTCGAGCAGCTGCTCCAGGGTTGGCAGGCACAGGGCTACGAGCTGGTTTCCATGCGGCAGTATCTGCAGGTGCTGAAAATCGAATCGCTACCGTTGCATGAAGTGGTGATGCGCGAAGTGGACGGTCGCGCCGGCACGCTGGCGGTGGCAGACGAGACGGCGTAGGACCATTAACGTAGCCGTTCCGGCCACTGTGGCGGGCTGGAGCGTCTATGTTTTTCAGCATATACCCTTTTTTTTCAGTAGTGGAGTAGTGTTGCGACCTCTGAACGGCTTTGTCAGAGGCAACGTTGCGTGCGACTCCACTCATTGAAGATGAACGATATCCGCCCCGACTTTTTGTTGACCTCCCTGCCCCGGCGTTACGGTCTGCTGGCGCTGGTGTGGAGTGTCATGGCGGGCGTGTCGTTGCTGTGGAACCTGCAAGCGGGAAAGCAGGATGCTGTGGAGATGGCTGCCGCCACTGTCCGCGCCAATATCCAGAAGGATTTCGGTTTGCGCAAATGGGTCAACTCCCATGGTGGCGTTTATGTCAGTCCGACCGGGCATACGCCGCCCAACCCCTATCTCAATGTTCCGGAGCGCGATGTGGTCACCACCACCGGCAAGGCGCTGACCCTGATGAATCACGCCTATGTGCTGCGCGAAATACAGACGGATTTCCCCGACGATTATGGCATCATGAGCCGCATCGCCAGCCTGCACCCGCTCAACCCGCTGAATGCGGCCGACGAGTGGGAGAGCAGGGCATTGGCAAGCTTCGAGCGGGGCAGCCGGGAATATCTGGAGATATTGCAGGTCAACGGGCAGTCATATTTGAGGATGATGAAGCCTTTCATGGTTGAACAGGAATGCACGGGATGCCATACGGGTCAAAAGACAGGCGATATCCGCGGCGGAATCAGTTCCTCCATCGCAATGGGGCGTTTTATCCCACACAGGCAAGAACATCGCGACAATCTGTTGTTGTCCCACGGTGTGATATGGCTGATCGGGCTGGTGGCACTGGGCATTTCCTACCGGCGCGATGTCCGCCTGGTTGCCGAACGGAAACGTGCCCGGCAAGAACTGGAACAGCAGCTCGATGAGTTGTTGCGCTTCCAGAAACTCACCGTCGGGCGCGAGCTGCGCATGAAGGAGTTGGTGGAAGAAAACACCACGTTGCGCAACCAGCTTGCCGCTGACCGGCCAGACAGTACCCGGACATGAGCGATTCCATCGAAAAGCTGCAACAGGAACTGCAAGCGGCACAACGCGAGGTGAGCGAGGCCGAGGCGCGCTGCGAACGCCATGATGCCGAGCACAGGGCAACAGCCAAAGAGCTGGAAGACAATCGCAGTGCGTTGTTGTTTATGCTCGAAGACCTAGCGAGCTCGCGCAAGAGCATCGAACTGTCGCACCGCGAATGGATGGCCGCGCTGGATGTGATCAATGACCCGATTTTCATGCATGACCGGGAGTTCCGCCTCATGCGTTGCAACAGGGCCTATCAACAATGTGCCGGGGTTTCGTTCAAGGAACTCATCGGTCAGACCTATTACGAAGTCTTCCCGAAAATCGGCGCGCCGCTGCCTGGCTGTCTGCGGGCGATGGAAAAAGCAGAAGAAGAAGAAGAAGAAGAAGAAGACGTTGTGGTCGGCAAGACAATCTACCGCTCACGCGCCTTTCCCATCCGTGACGAGCAGGGTGTTTACCTCTCCGCTGTGCATACCCTTGAAGATATTACCGAGAGTCGCCGCGCCCAAGCAATACTGAATGAGAGCAAGGAAAAATTCCGCAAGATCAGCGAGTCGGCACAGGATGCCATCGTCACTGCCGATGATGCCGGCATCATCGTGGACTGGAACGCAGCGGCGGAACGGATGTTTGGTCATACCAGAAACGAGGTCATCGGCCAGCCCCTGACGGTAATGATGCCGGAGCGCTTTCAACATCCGCATCGTGAGGGCCTGGCGAGGGTGGCGGCCGGTGGCGCGCCGCATGTCATCGGCAAAGCCGTTGAGCTGGCCGGGTTGCGCAAGGATGGCAGCGAATTTCCGCTGGAACTTTCGCTGGCGCACTGGCAAGTCGCCAATGTCCTGTTCTTCACCGGCATCATCCGCGACATCACCAAGCGCAAGCGCGCGGAAGAGGCATTGCAGTTGAGGGCGCAGCTCCTGGACAGTACAACCGACTCGGTGTTCGTGCATGATTTCGATGGGAATTTTGTTTACCTGAACGAAGCGGCATGGAAGTCGCGCGGCTATACGCTGGACGAACTGATGGGCATGAATCTGCACGAGCTCGATACGCCGGAGCACGGGAAAATCATTGACACCCGAACCAGTGAGTTGATGGAGAAGGGTTTCTGCATTTTCGAATCCGCGCACCGCCGCAAGGACGGCTCCGTCATGCCGATCGAAGTCAACGCGCGCATCATCGAATCGGGCGGGCGCAAGCTGGTTCTTGCCGCGGCACGCGACATCACCGAGCGCAGACAGTCGGAAACTACACTCAAGGAACGCAACACGCTGATCGAGACACTGCTGGAAAACGCCCCCATCGGATTTGCCATGAACACGATGGATGATGGCAGGATGGTGTATGTCAGCCGGGAATTCGCCACACTCTACGGTGTGCCACCCGGCAGCCTGGAAAGTGTTTCGAATTTCTTCGAAACGGTTTATCGCGATCCGGTGTTTCGCGAACAGATTCGCGCACGGGTTATGGCTGACATCAGCAGCGGCGATGCGGCACGCATGCACTGGGAAGATGTTCCACTCATCACCGCCGGCGGCGAGAAAAGATTCGTCTGCGCGGCCAACATTCCGCTGCCCGACCAGAACCGGATGATCTCGACCGTGTGGGATGTCACGGATCGTCACAAGGCGGCGGACGCGATTCAACACGCCAACCGCGCACTCACCGCATTGAGCACGGTGAACCGCAGTCTGGTGCGCGCCACGGACGAGAATGAACTGCTGCACGTCATTTGCCGTGCCATCGTCGAGCACAGGGGCTACCGTGTGGCGTGGGTGGGTTACCGGCTGCGCGATGAAAATAAATCAGTCAGGGTCATGGCGAGTGCCGGCCACGTGGAGGGCTTCTTGGATACCTTGCAAATATCCTGGGGCGAAAATGAACGAGGCATGGGGCCGATCGGACGTGCGATACGTAGCGGGCAGACCCAGGTGTGCCGTGATCTCGTCAATGATCCGGTCCATCGGCCGTGGCGTGAGGAAGCACTCAAACGCGGCTATGCCGCCAGCATCGCGCTGCCGCTGGCTGATAACAGTGAGGTGTTCGGCGTACTCGTGGTCTATGCCGGGGAAGCCGGTGCCTTTGACGCTTCGGAAACCGCCCTGCTGGAAGAGATGGCCGGGGATATGGCGTTCGGGGTGCACACCCTGCATGTTCGCCATGAACGCGACGCCGCGCTGGAGGTCAGCCGGAAAAATCTGGCGCTGCTGCGCAAAAGTCTGGAAGACACGGTGCGGGCGATTGCCACCATCGTCGAAATGCGCGACCCCTATACCGCCGGCCATCAGGTCAGGGTGGCCGATCTGGCGACGGCAATCGCCAGACAGATGGAGCTGCCCGAAGATCAACTGCATGCAATCCGCCTCGCCGGCACGGTGCATGATCTGGGCAAGATCCAGATTCCGGCGGAAATCCTGAGCAAGCCGGGGAGGATCACCGATATTGAATTCAGCCTGATCAGGATTCATCCGCAGGCGGGCTATGACATCCTGAAGGACATCGACTTCCCCTGGCCGATCGCGCAGATGGTATTGCAACACCATGAGCGGCTGGATGGTTCCGGCTATCCGCAAGGTCTCAAAGGCGACACCATTTTGCTCGAAGCGCGCATCCTTGCGGTGGCCGACGTGGTCGAGGCGATTTCGGCACACCGTCCGTATCGTGCCGGCTTGGGCATCGAGACGGCGCTGGATGAAATCACCAAGAACCGTGGGATTTTTTACGACCCGCAAGTGGTGGATGCGTGTGTGGCGCTGTTCCGCGAACAGGGTTACACGTTCAAGTAGGGCATACAAAGCCAAGGAAGTTCTGATCAAGTCTTCATTCGTCATTCCGGCGAAGGCCGGAATCCAGCGCCTTTTAATAGACTGGACACCGGCCTTCGCCGGTGTGACGGACTTATTCAGTGTTTTCCTAAAGAAAATCCGCAAACTGCCGTAAATCCTTCTGCACACTTGCAACGGAGGAGTCATGGCATCACACAATATCAACGGTTTGGCGGGATGGGTCGCCTTTCTCTCGCAAGCGGACATCCCTGTGCTCAGGCAAACGGCGCGTGAGCTGGATGCCTTGCGCCAGGATACGAACAAGCTCAGTGCGCGCAACGTGGCGGATGTGATCGCGGCTGATCCGATGTTGACCGTCAAGCTCTTGCGCTACCTGCAACAGCACAAACGCCGCAGCCAGACCAGCGAAGTGGTACAGGTCGAGCAGGCGCTGCTCATGCTGGGCGTCGAGGCGTTCTACGACAAGGTTCCCGCCACACCTCACGTGCAGGAGACCTTGCGGGGTCAGACGAACGCGCTGGTCGAGCTGTTGCGTGTGCTGCACCGCGCGCACCGCGCTTCCGAGTATGCGCGCGACTGGGCGATCCGCCTGAATGACATGCATTATGAGGAAGTGCGGATCGCCGCCTTGCTGCATGACCTGGCCGAGATGCTGCTGTGGTGTTATGCCCCGCAGGACATGCTGAAGATCCACGCGCTACAACAACAGGACAAAACGCTGCGCAGTCGTGCGGTGCAGGAGCAAGTGCTGGGTTTCAATCTGCCCGATTTGCAAAAAATGCTGGTCAGGGAGTGGAACCTGCCGCAGTTGCTGCTGGAACTGATGGATGATGGCAATACCACCAGGCCACGCGTGCATTGCATCACCCTTGCCGTCAATCTGGCACGCCATTCGGCGAACGGCTGGAACGATGCGGCGCTGCCCGATGATTACCAGGAGATCGGCGACCTGTTGCGCATCCCGGCGAGCGAGGCGATGGCCTTGGTCGCGCCCGACGAGGGCAGTGCGTGCGATCTGGCGCAGCCGCATTGAATGTGGGTCGGACTTCAGTCCGACATGCCGATGGGTGACCATAATCTTGTCGGACTGAAGTCAGACCCACGAAAAGCGAGTACGAATCTTCAATCCGGATTTTCCATCAGTTCCCGTTGGGTCGTTGTGATGACCCGTTCCTGCAGGTCGTCCGACAGGCAATCCAGCTCGATGTTGTCCGGCATGCCGCGCAACCAGGTGAGCTGGCGTTTCGCCAGTTGCCTTGTGGCGGCGATGCCTTTTTCCAGCAATTCAGTTGCGGTGATCTCGCCTTCCATATATTCCCAGGCCTGCCGGTAGCCGACGCAGCGCATCGAGGTCATGCTGCGCTGCAAGGGATATTTCCCGCGCAGCGCGCGCAGTTCGTCCACCAATCCCTGTTGCAGCATTTCCGCGAAGCGCGCAGCGATGCGCTGGTGCAGCACGGCGCGGTCGGAGGGGATGAGCGCGATGGGAAGAATCTTGTATGGCAGGTCATCAGCAATCTTCTCCCCCGGCCCCTCTCCCGCAGGCGGGAGAGGGTGGCCGTAGGCCGGGAGAGGGTTCTGTTTTTTGAGCAATTCCGACATCGGCTTGCCACTGACCAGATAAATTTCCAGCGCACGCTGGATGCGCTGTGTGTCGGTGGCATGCAGGCGTGCGGCGGTCACTGCATCAACCTCGGCAAGTTTGCGGTGCAGATGCTCGATGCCGTGCTGCGCGATCTCGGCATCGAGTTCGGCGCGCAGCGCAGCATCGGCCTGCGGCAGCGGACTCAAGCCCTCGCGCAGCGCCTTGAAGTACAACATCGTGCCACCGACCAGCAACGGAATCCTGCCGCGCACCGTGATGTCCGCCATCAGGCGCAGCGCATCGGCACGAAAGGCGGCGGCGGAATAGGCTGCGGTCGGGTCGATGATGTCGATCAGGTGGTGCGGCGCGCGGGCGAGGGTGGCGGCATCCGGCTTGGCCGTGCCGATGTCCATGTTGCGGAACACCAGCGCCGAATCGACGCTGATCAGTTCGACGGGCAGGCATTGCGCCAGTTCGACAGCCACACCTGTCTTGCCGCTGGCGGTGGGGCCCATGAGGAAGATGGCGGGGGGCAGCTTATTCACTCTGGAGCACCGTCATTCCGGCGCAGGCCGGAATCCAGCAAAACAAAACGACCGCGCAGCGACAACACCCCCTGTCTCGCTCCGCGAGGATATTTTTTTCCTGTGGATTCCGGCCTGCGCCGGAATGACGGGCTTGCTTCATGCCAGTTCCCTGTCGCGTGTCTCGCGGACGAGAAATGCAGCCAGCAGGCTGATCGCCGCCGCGACCGAGATATAGCCGCCGACCCAGCCGAGGCCGCCGTGCGACACCAGTTTTTGCGCGATGTAGGGTGCCAGCGAAGCGCCGAGGATGCCGCCGAGGTTATACGCGGTGCCGGCACCGGTGTAGCGCACGCGGGTCGGGAACAGTTCCGGCAGCAACGCACCCATCGGGGCGAAGGTTGCACCCATCAGGAACAGTTCGATGCTCAAAAAGGCGGTGATGAGCACAGGTGAGCCGCTGCCCAGCATCGGTTCCATCAGAAAGCCGGACAATAGCGCGGCACTGCTGGCGACGAGCAGCACCGGACGACGGCCATAGCGGTCGCCCGCGATCGCCGCAAGCGGGGTGGCAGCCGCCATGAACAGCACCGCAACACACAGCATAAGCAGGAACTGCGCGCGCGGGATGCCGAGCGTGGCGACGCCGTAGCTCAGTGAAAATACCGTGGTAATGTAGAACAGCGCGTAGCACACCACCATCAGCAATGCGCCGAGGATCAGCGGTTTGGCGTGGTGGGCGAACAGTTGCAGCAACGGCAATTTTACCGGCTGATGCGCAGCGATCGCCTTGCTGAACACCGGCGTCTCCGCCAGATTGAGCCGCACATACAGGCCGACTGCGACCAGCACCGCGCTGGCGAGGAACGGAATGCGCCAGCCCCAGTTGCGGAAAGTCGCATCGTCGAGCGTATTCGCCAGCAGCAGGAAACTACCCACCGCGAACAGGAAACCCACAGGAGGTCCGAGCTGCGGGAACATGCCGAACCACCCGCGTTTGCCTGCAGGCGCATATTCCGCCGCCAGCAAAGCCGCGCCGCCCCATTCGCCGCCGAGGCCGATACCCTGACCGAAGCGCAGCAGGCAGAGCAGCACAGGCGCGACCCAGCCGACCATTTCATAGCTGGGCAGCACGCCGATCAGTGTGGTGGAGATACCCATCACCAGCAGAGACGCGACCAGTGTCGCCTTGCGCCCGATGCGGTCGCCGAAATGACCGAACAGCAACGCGCCGAACGGGCGCGCGACAAAGGCGATGCCGAAAGTGAGGAAGGCATTCAGCGCCTGCACCGCCGGATCGCTGTCGGGAAAGAAGATCGGCCCGATCACCATCGCCACGGCGAGGCCGTAGATGTAGAAATCGTAGAACTCGATGGCGGTGCCGATGAAGCTGGCGAAGGCGATGCGGGTAGTGGAAGTTCTCAATGGTGAATATATTTTCAAGATTCGATTAAACAATGGCTGAAGCGGACTGCCATATTGCTTCATATGCAGAAATCTTTAACGCGGCAATATCGTCAGCCCGAACTATTTCTGCAGGTGATCTTTTTGCAAAATCCTTAAGTGATTGTGTAAGCGTCCATGCTGTCTGTTGATCGATGAAGATGGCTCTATCATGAAGGGTTCTAGGTGGAGCTAGCCGAACAGCTAATGGTCTAGATGCACCATATTGAGCAACCCATTTTCTGGCAGCAGTTTCTAGAGTGGGTTTGTGATCTGCTTGATCGGATAGAAGCCTGAGAGATATTCCCTCTGGAACCGCAGAGCCGAATTCAGTTAGCGCGGTCTCATCCATATAAGGGTCGATTATGAAGATTTCTTTCGTGGCCTTTTGAAAAAGTTTGGAAAGTGCAGAAAAGACATCAAAACTATTTCCAATTGGAATAAATGCGCCGCTAGCTCCGTTAGGCGCGTTTGCTTCAGCTATGGCAAATGCTCGATAAACAATGGAAGTTATTTCATGAGCTGCATTGATCCTTTGGGTATATTCGAATTGTGATCTTCCTGAATTTCCTATGTTTGTCGCTGCTACAGTAAACAGCGCAGGATCAGCAAGGTTGTTGACTGCTTTTACAAGGGCAAACGCACGAGCTACCCATAGGTGTGCATCTTGGGTGAGTGGATGTTCAGTGAGAGTCGGCATTGTTTCGATGAGACGCCCCAATTGCCGATAAAGTGTTTCAGAATCGCTAGCCATATAAACCTCCCAACAAAATTCTATTTTCCGCGCATGAACATCGCATCCAACTCATCAACCGTGATCTGAAACCATGTCGGTCTGCCGTGGTTGCACTGGTCGGCGCGTTGTTCCATCTCGCGCAGGATGGCGTTCACCTCGGGCAGGCTGAGTTGTTGGTTGGCGCGCACGGTGGAAAGATTTGCAGAAATTTAGCCAAGCTGTTCGAGCAGCTTGCGGATTTGCGCATGCAATTCGTTCAAGTCGGTGTGTAGGGTCTTCCAAACGATCTCCAAGTCGACTTTGAAATAGCCATGCGAGACGCGGTTGCGCATGGTGTAGATGACTGACCACGGCACATCGGGATGGGTTGCGGCGAATTGGGCGTGATAGCGCTCGATGTTGCGGGCGGCTTCGCCGATGATCTCGAAATTGCGGATGACAGCGTCCTGGGTTTTTCTGTCTTCGAGGAAGGCGACTTCGTCCATATCCGAAACATATTCGTGGATGCGTTCGATGGCCTCGACGATGTGGCCGAGATAGTCCGGTATGCGCAGAATGTCTGCGCTACTCATACTGCGACAGCTTCCGCCATGACATGAGCGCGGAATTTGTCGGGCAGCGCGTTCGGGGTAAGCACATCCACCCCGATATGGAGCAGTCTCGCCACTTCGACTTGTATCTTTGCGATGTCCATCAGCGTGGTTTCCGCCGTCGGTTCGACCAATAGATCCAGATCGCTATCTTCGGTGTCGTTACCGTGCAGGGCGGAGCCGAACACACGCACGTTGCGCACACGATGGCGCAAGGCGATTTCGCGGATCGCTTGGCGGTGTGCTTGCAGGGCGAGTGATGGGCGCATTTCTTGATCGGTTGCAGTGTTGGTTGGGCAGATTATATCGGCAAGCGTCTCAAAGTTGTTTGATTCATCAAACATGTCCAATTCAAGCTATTTTCCCCGCATGAACATCGCATCCAATTCCGCAATCGTGATCTGGAACCAGGTTGGTCTGCCGTGATTGCATTGGTCGGCGCGTCGTTCCATCTCACGCAGGATGGCGTTCATCTCGGGCAGGCTCAGTTGCTGGTTGGCGCGCATGGTTACTTGGGCGTGGGCAATTTTTTCAGCGCAGCCGCGACAGCGTGCCCCGCTTTGATGAGGTCTGTCACCAGTCGCTCATCTACATTCAAATCGCCTTCGTATTCGCCGAGGTTGCGCACGTCGTGGCATTTTGCCAATACGCGCCAGACTTCCACTCCCAATCCCAAGGTATGCGGCAGCACTTGAAACACGATGTAGCGATTGCCTGCGCGGTAGCCATGCCAGCGCAATGCGGCAAGGCTTAGGGCGTGCGCGGCGTTGTAGGC
>Ga0210009_1001774_pt1 | contig 17198 bp, 13 predicted proteins | sample CryGeyCG2114_065_FD_185457 | JGI IMG/M metagenome (GOLD analysis project Ga0210009, IMG submission 185457) | Groundwater microbial communities from aquifer - Crystal Geyser CG12_big_fil_rev_8/21/14_0.65 (SPAdes) (version 2) | ecosystem: Environmental > Aquatic > Deep subsurface > Groundwater ... | reverse complement strand
TTGTATCCATCAATTCTGTGTGCTCATCTTCCGTCAGAGTTACTTTGTACTTTGTCATAAAATACCTTTCTTTTATGACAAAAATAATACTATTTACGCCATATTACAAGTGACGTGACACTAGTTAAGTAACAAGTTGTTATTAAATAAGGTGTTAGGTTCTAGATACCTTTTCTCAGTTAAGTAAAAACCAAGTCCCCTAAAAAATATATTCGTCCATCCCAAATAAATTTCCAAAGTAATCACATAACCCGCCGGTCTTCGACCTTTTTTTTAAGAACTCGCGAGTCTCGCGTTTGTAACTCCAATATTTTTGCGGTTCTTTATAGGGGGAGTTAATAATTAGTTTGTCAATTTTATTCATTTTCTTTGGTAATAATTTCTTTAAGAGATTTGATAAGCGGCGGAAGATTATTTTTTGTTGTATTCCAGACAAGATTTATGTTTACATCAAAGTAACCATGTATTAACCTATTCCGCATACCTACAATGTCCTTCCAGGGAATTTCAGAATACAACAATTTTGTTTCTTCAGAGATCTTTGATGCCGCTTCTCCTATAATTTCAATGTCTTTTATCACAGAGAGGATGAGAATTCTACTTTGCGAAAATATTTTTTTATCAACATCATCAATAAAAGATAACGCTTCTACAGCAGCATCTATCATATGCAGTATTCTTATACGGTCTTCATTTCCCATATTTCACTACTGCTTCTTTAACTACTGTGTCTCTAAAATACCTGCTCAGTTCTTCAGAAGTGCGAAGATCAACTTTTTTTCCTATCATTTCGGAAAGTTCGCGTTCCATTCTGGCTACATCAAGCAAACCGTATTCAGTATCATCTTCAAACTCCACCAGTAAATCTACATCGCTCTCTTTGTTATATGTGTTCTTTAAATATGAACCGAACAAAGAAAGCCTTTTTATACCGTTTGCTTTGTAGTATTCTTCCAATCTTTTTTCGTTTATATCAATTTCCATATTCTTTCCTTTCTTGTAATAAAGAAAGTCTATTATTTATGTTAACAAATCTATCACTTGCTTAAAAACTTTCTGAGACAATTACATAACCCGCCGGTCTGCGTCCCTCTTTAAGCAAGAACTCGCGGGTTCCTCTGTGATAATTCCAGCAAATAAGTAATTCCTCATATTGTAAAATTCATTATTAATTTTTCAATTTATTAATTGTTTTAGCCATCACTTATCTTTTTGTGGAAGATACTTTGTTAGAACTTCTTTATAATTGTAAAGTCCTTTTTTCAAAAACAAATTGCAAATCTTTAGAATCCAATCCTCCAGTTTATTCTTCTTCAATTCATCAAAAATATTTGTTAATACATCTTGTTTGTAATAGGGATGTTTTTCATCCTGATCAATTACTGTAAACAATATTTCGGCTACTTCATTAGGTGAGTTATGTACAATTTTATTGAGACCTTCGACCAGCTGCATTGTATTAAAATGATCTGAAGAATGCTTTGATATTTCCAAGAATATTTTTTGTGTTTCAGAAGTGAAAAAGTTCACATACACTATCCAACGTGCTAAATCAGACAGTAATTCGTTTTTAACTTTATCATCAGAAATGGTCATAATAGGCACATAAAGTTTGGTAAGGAGTATAAGTATATCACCTTGTAACGATTTTTCATCGATAAATTTTCTTTGAGCCCATATGAAGTGAATAATCTCTTTCAGCTGATGCGGTTGAGCTTTCTCAATTACAATTTTCATAAGTGAATCATCCGTATTAAGGTCTTCCCATTTATTCAGGAAAGAGATGCAAAAGAACTGAATAATTCTTGAATTTAAGTGCCTATCTGCAAATTCGGTATTTATAGCTTTTAATAAATGGTTTTCTTCTTTTAGTTTAAAGTAAATATCTTTATTAACTCTGGTTCCATAAAATAAATACCCACTCATTGCATATATCCAAAGATTCTCAATTTCTTTATTAAAGATTTGATTTATGTTTTCAAAAACCCAATCCTTATCTAAAAACAATAGATTTGATATAAATTTGCCTAAAGAATAAAAAAATTCTTCATCTTGTTTTTCCAATAATCTATTATTAAACAATTGGAGAATGTCTGGATCAAATCTTTTGAATTCATCCTTTTTATAGAGCCTTGCATATCTTAGAGCATAATTTACAATTGCAGTATATATTTTTCCGCGTGTTGAGTTTAAGATTGACGTCGCTAAATCTATTGTAAAATGAGTTTTTGAAATTGTTTTGTTTTCTAAGTGAAGTAGAATTTTTTTTGCAATTGGTAATAAATCAGCATTAAATGAATGTCCATCACTCTTAGTGCCTTCTTCTATCAAATCAGCAATCACACCAATTATCCAATCGCGATAAGCAAAATCATTTTCTTCATATTTATATTCATAATCTAAATTATTTGATGTTTCATCTATAAATTTAAGTAGATTTTCCCACTCATATTCTTTCCCATTTCGCCACAATTCTAAAAATGCTCTCAATATTTCATACTTATATAAATGACTTAAGCTTTGGAAAGGGATCATGTTTTCTAAATATTTTTCCGGTTTCTTTTGAATACATTCCTTAAGTGATTCAGCATAATCATCCATTACAGAATAATTCAGTCTAGTATTATCAACAACCTTATTCTTGAAATATTCAGCAATTTCTTCATTGCGTTTTTCACAAAGATCCTTTGGCGTTTCAACCTCTTTATCGCCAAATGTAAAATCCCCCATCCAATAGTCTAAACCAGGATGATCAAGTGGCCGAGGATTTAAATCATCATATTTTTTATATAGGATTCTAATTTCAGCGATCTTCGAGTTCAAAAGAGAGGATAACCATTCCTTCTTTTTATAACAAATTATTGCGTCTTTATTTTTTTTAGTGAATTCATCCAAATTAAGGTAACCAAAATTTTTATTTTCTATCCAGCTAATTATTTTATTTATTTCTTCGCTAGTAAACTCTTCTGAGTGATTTTGAAAAAATGTATAGAGTTCATGTTTGATAGTTGGATATTCCAATGGATTATCTTTGATTCCCCAGAAAATATCATGTAGATCAATATATCTTTTATCTATAGAATGAATTGCTAATCTTCTAAAAATTGGATGCTCTTCCTTAAGATAATTTTTAATATTTTTTCTTAAAAATTCTAAATTTGACTCAATCAGACAATCTCTTATAAAAAATGTTAATTGGATTTCATATCTGTCAGTAAATTTATTTTGTTGATCATCTTTAATATGGGGAATCCATATCAAATTAAACTGTGATTTATCCTCATTAATTATCTCCCGCATTTTTTTTTCAGCGATCTTTACCCCATCTTCTTTCATTTTTTCAACTATAGGTTTTCTCCATTTTCCCATCATTTCTTCCAACCAATATTCTGCCATAATTGACGTAAATTCATCAACCGATTTAGAGATTGCGGGCTTTTTATACTGCCAGACAGCATCCATCAATAGAACTAGTAAACTATTTGAATTCGGATAATTCTTTAAGAGATAAGGAATGATTTTTTCTTCTATAACTTCAACGATTAGAGTATTGTCCCAAGAGGTATTTAATGCACTCGAAATATATTGTATGTATCTTTCCTTAATATATTCAAAAGGAAGCAGCGATATAATTTTAAGGAGTATCCAATCTGTTCTGTAATTATCAATTCGATCAATTGAGTTATTATAATCAATAACCGAATCTATAAACATGACTAATTCTTTAGTCACATTCTCCATGGGTTTATTACTATTTTGTTCAGCAACATTTAATAGAAAGTCTAATACTTCCCAATAGGGTATTGTATAGTTGCCTTTTTGATCTTTAGTTTCTATTGGATTTTTTGATGGATTTAAGTATCCCAAGTTCTTTAAATCATAGAACCATTCAAATGGATTTTCTACTTTTGCTAATTTTCTAAAAAAATATTCTCTTTCTATTGGATTATTTTCAATAAGCTGTAGAATATTGTCTTTATCTTTATTATCTATCATTTTACAACTCGATCAATGTAATCCAATCTATCGGAAACTTGCATAGTGTTTGTTAAAATATCATCTACCCATTTAGTAATTACTAACTGAAGTTACGCAAAAGCCATAATATTTAATTTCCAATTGAGATTTTTAGGGACAACACAATCAAATAAGACAGCACGGACTTTATAGATTGTGCCGATATTTCTCGTAATTCTAAATAATTCTAACTGACAAAAAGCCATTAGGACAAAATAAATATGATTCATCTGTGCAAGTGATTCTCTGGAAGAGCATCCTTCTAATCTCAATTCTGATTTTAGAATTTTATGGAACTCTTCAATAATCTGCCGATTTCTGTAATACTGTTTTACATCGGAAGGCTTTAAAGATAAATCACTTGTAGCCCAATAGTTATCATTATCTTTAACAATACGGGCTTTGATGTTCTCTGATAATTTGCCAATATGATTTCCGTAACGATAACGGAAAAATTCTTGAGCCTGCGTACCGTTAATACAACGATTGGATTTTATTTTAGCAATCCATTGCCAACGGAATTTACGGATTAGCTTCAAGAGTTTAGCTGCCGGATAAAACGAATCCATAAGAACATAACTTGGTTTTGTTTTGTAGGTTTTCTTAGCTTCATTCAATAATTCCATGGCTAAATCAATCTTTGTCTTTTTGTCATGTTTATTCCATATGCGAAAGCCAATGGGGAAACGGGTGTTACCGTCAGTCCAGATGACAAACACTACATTGATTCCATAGAGATATTGTCTGTCGCTTGGTGAAAATATCCAAGACAACGAATCAAGTTCTTTGCTGTATGGTTTTGCAATAACCGTATCATCTATTATCAGATACGTTTTCTTTTTTGATGAAGATTCTCTAAGTTTTAGCAAGCAGCTATAATGCTTTTGTATATACGTGTTCCATTTACCTTCGAAGACCAATAGTCTTTGAAGTCTGTCGTGTGAGACATATGAATTCTCGGAATCATAAATGATGTTCCGGTTATATTGTTCTGAAATTTTGGTACACGTTGGTCTAAAATTTCTAAAACATATCGCATTTACATAAGCGATTAGGGCTGTTTGATAAATTAGTTTTTTCATCATACACTAATTTAACACCTTATTTCGCTTATGTTTATGCCCTTTGCGTAACTTCAGTTACTAAATTAAGTTGTTCATATCCTAAGTCATCTTTTAGATAAGGAACGATTTGGATATTCATATCATCATAATAATACTTTTCCATTTCCATGATATTTTCTTCCCCTAAAAAATAAGGCGCAAGCATAAAGTGTTTAACTTCAACATTCTCAGATTTATTATGGATAAATAAATATTCCAACAATTCAAACTCAGATAACCCATAACCCAAGAAAAGGACCGTGTATTTGTTAAAAATTTCCCTTAAAAAGTCCTTAAAAGTTTGAAGATTATATCTTTTAAAATATTCAGGCAATGTGAAAATCAATGAAGGTCTATTTGTTATCGAGCCATGTATGTGATATAATGTGTCCTTATAAATTCTCGAGGGAAGGAAATCATTTTCTAGATATTTTATTTGTGCCTTAAATTTTGGATCAAAATGTTCATCTGCATTTGTGGTAATAAATAATGCACTAATCTTTACTAAATTTGTGTAAATATTAGGCTCTGATATATTTCCTTTAAACTTAAGAGCTATTTCCATTTCTTCGTAAAATATTTCTTCTTTCTTTTCCCTCTTTAAAAGTTTATGACATATTGTAATAATTTTTCTTTTATCTCTTAAATAAAGAAGTGTTTCCTTTTCCTTAAAAGTAATTAATTTATTTTTACTGCCATCCTTAAGAGTGCTAAAACATCTATTGACTAAATTTTTTGCTAATTCATCCCAACCCATGCATCCTACTAAACGCGAAACACCAGCACCCATAAATACTGCTAATCTATCATTATTAACCGCTTCATATATTTGTGAAGGAACTTCAGGTTCCGATAATATTTTTGACATTTTTAACTCAAACTACATTTAAATATTTAGCATAGCTTTTTATAAACGTTATTTATATGATTTTAAATTTCTATCACCTTCAAACTCTCTATCCCCCTGTCATCCACTATCTTCACCGCAACGCGGTTATATTTTCCGGCTTCAAACGGGAGTGAGATTGTTCCTTTAAATGCTTCAATTAATTCTTCATCAATTTCCGCTTTCAAGTTCTTTGCAAGTTTCGTCCACCCTTCTTTTTCGCCAGCCATAGGGAAGAATACTTGTCTAGGGAATAGACTTCTTCCATCATAATCGGTATCAAGCATCCATACTGCAATCCTGTCATTTCCGCCGGATTCAAGCTGTCCCGTTTTTGTATTAAAGTAATCAAATCCTTTAACCTCAACTGTGTTAAAGTGGAGAGTGGTTAGTGGTGTGTGGATAGTGATTTCTTTAGACCGCTCAGTAATCTGCTTATTTCTTCGCAGTCCCTCAATAAATTTTCTGAAACCTCCTTTTGCATGTAATTCAAATTCTCTGATAAGATTAGTAATGTCTCCAATTCCGCCAGCGACCCTTTCGCTATTCCCGGGAACTGAATGAACTCCCCCGTTGTGTTCCTCGCCTGCCCCTCCGCTATGTTTGCCGGAATTGAAACTGCGGCTCTCCTTATTTGCGATGTCAATCCATAAATCTCTTCTTTGGGAAAGTGTTGTGTAGAAGTGTAAATCATTTTCACTAAGCTTATTGATTTCTGCCAAACTATTAATTCCCGATAGCTTTTTAAAGTCGTCATAGTTTGCAATCCTTTTATTATTTCTATCCACTAACCACTCGCCACCAATCACTCTAATATCCGGCTGTCCAATTAACCAGTAGCTTTCATTTGAGGATCGTTTCTTTTTAAGATCATCTGTTAAGAGATCAGTATTCATCTGAACTTTTAGGAGTGATACACCGGGCCATTCCGTTTCATCAATATCTTTTGCCGCTTCGGGATCGAACTGAAACGCCGCGAAGACAACAAGCTTTGGTTTGGGGACTAACTTTTGCGCTTCTTCAATTGCAAGAGCAACCTGTCTTTGTTCTAACGGCGCATGTTCCGGTCCAAAAGAAATTACCGCTCTTTGAGCGGTTAGTTTCTCGCCACTATCCACACGCCCCTCGCCACTCTTAGTTTCCGCATCTGCATGCAGATAACGCGTTCCCGGTATTGGTTCAACTCTACTGAAATAAATGTACTGCCCTTTCTTTCCTCTAATTCCGGTTTTGAGAAGTTCATCACGCCATTCAGATTGTCTTAACGTTTCTCCTTTACGTGCAATGCTGTTGTCCACTTGACCTCCCTTGCCTTCGGCATCCCCTCCTTGGTAAGGAGGGGAAAAAGGGGTGGTTAAATCATCTAATGGTTTTACTACCGGTGCCGGTACCGCTTCTACTGTAAAAGGACCAGTTACACGTGTTCTTGAATTATCTATAAATGGTTGGTCGTACAAAGTTTCTTGTCCGGGAGGTTCATTGTTAGCAATTGATCCTAGAGTTACATGAGGAACAGTTTTATATAATAATCCACTTCCAACACCCTGGTCTGGATAGGCTAACTGAAAGTAATCAAATACAGAAGTCATTAATCTTTGTTTGGCAAGTGTAATTGCAACTCTGCTTGTATCGCAAGTTATCCATCTTCTTCCCCATTGTTCAGCAACAAAACTAGTCGCGCCACTTCCACACGTAGGGTCAAAAACTAAATCGCCAGGATCTGTTGTCATTAGCATACATCTTTGGATCACTTTATTTGATGTTTGAACAACATAACTAATATCAACCGCTCCATGCGTATCATCCCACAAATTATGTAACGGTTGAACTGGGAAGTCATCAATATATTGTACAAAACAAGGTAGCTTACCCGGCGCAATTAATCTTCGCATCTTAATTAATCGTTCCATTCCATCTTGATTAGTTCTCCAACTCTTCGAACCACATTTATAAGTAACTCCCTCGTATTCAAAATCAAACATACAAGTCGCAGTATAACCTGAAGATGCAAGTGCACTGGTGAAAAATATTTTTGAATTAGACGGAATTAATTTGATATTATTTTTTTCTTCATTTGTCATTTTTCTTCTAGTCCCATCTTCCAGTTCTATCCAGGTATAACCTGTTCCCTCTCCAATTGCTTTACTTTCATATAAATCGTGATATTTGATTTTGGAAATATCTTTTGCATACCATAATAAATAATCACTAATTCCTGCTAAACCCGAACTTCCTAATGGAAGCGTTTTCTTAAATGTTATAAGCGAAAAAAAGTTTTTATGACCGAATACTTCATCTAAAATCTCTTTAACATGATGCAAATTTTCATCACCAATTTGCACAAACACACTTCCACTCTCATCTAACAATTCTCGTGCAAGTAATAATCTATCCCGCAAATAGGATAAATAAGAATGTATTCCAAGTTCCCAGGTATCACGGAAAGCTTTTATCATTTCCGGTTCTTGAGATAGGTCTTCATCCTTTCCGTCTTTAACATCACGTTTATTTACAAACGGCTGGAAGTTGCTTCCGTATTTAATTCCATACGGAGGATCGAAGTAGATCATTTGTACTTGTCCGGCAAGACCTTCTTTTTCAATTAAGGAATTCATAACAAGTAAACTGTCACCGGAAACTAATCTGTTAGACCAGTTGTGTCTGTGTTTATAAAATTCAATTGCATCTCTTAACGGCGGGTTTTCATCTTTAGAATTAAATAATGAGAGTTGTTCGTAATTACTGCCGTTCTTTTTTCTTACGGCTTCAATTATACTTCGCGGGTCAATCCTTTCGTGCACATGTAAAGAAACGGTTGGTATTTCAAATGAGGTATGTTCAGCTTTTCCCGCCCATTGTAATTGCGGGTCTAAATGAGGATCGTACTGATAAGTTTTTTTCTCCTCATATTTTTCGTTGTGCTCGTTTACCAATCCCACCGGCGGATTATTCGTTCTCTCTTTATCCTTATGTTCATACTGCTCAATAGGACGCTTGGATGAATTAACTTTCTTAGCCATTAAATTCCCAACAAATATTAGATAAATAATTGTAGCTTAAATTAACACAAAAATAAAATAATACAATATGTAAATTCCGCATTCCGGTAAACCGGAACGCTGCACAAACAAATCCCGATAAATCGCATAGGCGTCAACTTAAGAAACAGAGGAAAAAACTGTTCTACGCAAATATTATTATAAAATCGTCCATATATTAGGAAATAGAGCACTCCTAACAGAGTGCAATTCTCTTTTGTTTTATCTTTCTACCAATATTTAGCTCCTCTGGAGCTATTTAAACGACGTGAAAAAAAATTTCTAACTCCGTTAGGAGTTATCTCTTGGTAGAAATGAACACCCCCAAAATAACGAACTCCGTAGGAGTTCAATATGAAATACAAGTAAATGTTACCTACATTCAATCGCTGTAATACATTTATTTACAACCGATTACAGCAACAATAAATAAAATTAAGTTGACGCCTATGCGATTTATCGGGATACAATTTTTTCCTCATCATCGTTTACGATGATTTATTCGAACAGCGATACCGTTTACGGTATCGCTTTGGAATTATTTATAGGATCAACTGCCGAAGATAAAACTTAACAACAGGATGCAGTTGACCCTTTAGTTAAATATATTTATTGAAGGATGAATTTATTTGGAGAGGAATGCTAAACAAATTTATGTTTAGTCTGTTGTATAACAAAAACCGATGCTTAACCGAAAACTTCTTCATCAGAAAATACCCGTTCTTTGTTTTTATGATGAAATCAGAAAAGGAAACCCATAGCTTAGAAAATCTTCCTGTTTCTATTGAGAACTTATAAAAAGAAATTATCACTCACGTTACGCAAAAGTGAGAAATTATATTGTAAATCGAAGCGAAGCTTCGATAAAATGCTTGTTTTTTACGAAGCTACCGCTTCGTATTACAAATTCTGCGTAAGGTGACTTATCAAATCAAACTTTTTAAGCGGCAAAAAAAAAGGAACGGTTGCCGCCGTTCCTTTTCTGATTGAAAATATATTCTTTCAAGCAAGAATATTATTCAAAGATTTTCCATGGAGTGTATTTCAATATTTACCCTTCTACTTTTTCCTCACAGAGTTTTGCTTTGAAATAATCGCGATTCATTCTGGCGATGTTGCTGACGGAAATTCCTTTCGGGCATTCGGCTTCGCACGCGTACGTGTTGGTGCAGCTTCCGAAGAAATTTTCATCCATAACTTTTACCATCGCTTGCACACGGTCGTAACGTTCCGGCTGTCCTTGCGGGAGTAATGCAAACTGAGAAACTTTTGCGCTTACAAAAAGCATTGCGGATGAATTTTTACAAGCCGCTACGCAAGCGCCGCAGCCAATACATTCAGCTGCATCAAGTGAAAGGTCAGCGTTCGTTTTTGAAATGGGAATAGCGTTTGCATCCGGAGCGCTCCCGGTATTAAAGGATGTGTAACCGCCGGCTTGTTGAATTTTATCGAAGCCGGAGCGATCAACAATTAAGTCCTTTATAACTTGAAATGCAGCCGCCCTGAACGGTTCAATGTAAAGAGTTTCACCGTCTTTAAAGTTACGCATGTGCAATTGACACGTTGCAGTTTTTGGCAATGGTCCGTGCGGATGACCGTTGACGGCTAACCCGCAGGTTCCGCAAATTCCTTCACGGCAATCGCTTTCAAATGCAATCGGGATTTTTCCTTCCGCTTCTAATTTGTTGTTTACTTCATCAAGCATTTCAAGAATGGAAGAATCGGGAGAGACTTTTTGATTGAATTCATCGAAGTGTCCCTTTGCATTTTTATTTTCTTGACGCCAGATTTTTAACTTCAAGGTGATGTGATTGTCGCTCATTATTTATAACTCCTCGTAGCTAATTTAATATTAGTAAATTCAAGATTTTCTTTAGAGAGTTCCGATTCGCCGGGACCTTTATATTCCCACGCGGCTACATAAGCATACTCATCATCTCTTCGTAGAGCTTCGCCTTCGGGAGTTTGATATTCTTCACGGAAATGTCCGCCGCAGCTTTCATTCCGGTTGAGTGCGTCTTTGGCTAACAATTCACCAAACTGAAGATAGTCCGCAACCCTTCCGGCACGTTCAAGTGTTTGATTAAGTTCTTCACCTTTGCCAACAACTTTAACATCTTTCCAGAATTCTTCACGCAAATCTCTTATTTGTTTTATCGCTTCATTCAATCCCTTTTCAGTTCTCGACATTCCAACTTTATCAATTAAAACTAACCCAAGTTTTTTATGGATTGCATCAACAGTTTGTTTTCCGTTGATGGAAAGGAGCTTCTTAACATCATCTCGAACACTCTTTTCAGCTTCTTTGAATTCGGAACTTTCGGGATTTGCTTTTTCCGGTTTTTCAGTGGCAAGATAATTTCCGATAGTGTAAGGAATAACAAAGTAACCATCAGCTAAACCCTGCATTAATGCGCTTGCTCCAAGTCTGTTTGCGCCGTGGTCTGAAAAGTTCGCTTCGCCAAGTACAAACAATCCGGGAACATTGCTCATCAAATTATAATCAACCCATAAGCCGCCCATTGCGTAATGCGGCGCGGGATAAATCTGCATCGGAACTTCATACGGATCAACGCCGGTTATGTTTTGGTACATATCGAACAAGTTGCCGTATCTATCTTTTACCGCATCTTTGCCGATCCGGTTGAAAGCTTCAGCAAAATCAAGATAAACAGCGCGCCCGCCATTTACGCCTCGTCCTTCATCGCAAACATATTTTGCATTTCGAGAAGCAACATCCCGCGGAACTAAATTGCCGAAGGCGGGATATTTTCTTTCGAGATAATAATCTCTTTCGCTTTCAGGAATTTGATCCGGCGGTCTGGTATCACCGGCTTTTTTAGAAACCCAAATTCTTCCGTCATTACGCAAACTTTCGCTCATCAAAACTAATTTAGATTGAGCTTCACCGTGAACCGGGAGACACGTAGGATGAATTTGTGTGTAAGCGGGATTTGCAAATGCAGCGCCCCGTTTATGCGCCCGCCACGATGCGGTTGCGTTACTGTTCATCGCGTTGGTAGATAAATAATAAACATTCATATAACCGCCGGTGGCAAGTACAACTGCTTGTGCAGAGTGTCTTTCTGTTTCGCCGGTGAGTAAATTTCTTACGATAATTCCTTTTGCTTTTCCATCAACAACTACTAAATCAAGCATCTCGCGGCGTGAGAATATTTCCACATTGCCAAGATGAATTTGTCTGTTGAGCGAGCCGTAAGCGCCAAGTAAAAGCTGCTGACCGGTTTCACCGCGTGCGTAAAATGTTCTGGAAACTTGCGCGCCGCCGAATGAACGGTTTGCTAATGTTCCGCCGTATTCTCTTGCGAAAGGAACACCCTGCGCAACGCATTGATCAATAATATTGTTGCTGACTTCAGCTAAGCGGTAAACATTTGCTTCGCGTGCGCGGAAGTCGCCGCCTTTTACGGTATCATAAAATAACCGGTAAACAGAGTCGGCGTCATTCTGATAATTTTTCGCTGCGTTAATTCCGCCTTGAGCGGCGATGGAGTGAGCGCGTCGCGGCGAATCGTGATAGGTAAACGCTTTTACTTTATAACCGAGTTCGCCTAATGTTGCGGCGGCTGATGCGCCTGCAAGTCCGGTGCCGACAACAATAATATCAAATTTTCTTTTGTTAGCAGGATTAACGAGCTTCATTGAGAATTTATAGTTCGACCATTTTTCGGCAATGTTTCCTTCAGGAACATTTGAATTTAACTTGATCATTATTTTCCTCCCATTAAAAAGTAGAATGGAATAGATGCGAAACCTAATGCCATAATTACAGCGTAAACGGTTCCTATTTTTTTAATTAACAGAGTATATTTTTTGTGATTTAATCCGAAGGTTTGAAAAGCGCTTTGGAATGCGTGGTTCAAATGGAAACCTAAAAACCCCATTGAAACAATATAGATGATTGAGTAATAAGGAACCCGAAACCAATCAGAAACAATAGTGTAGAAAGGATATTCCGTTTCAGTGTGCGTTCCGAAATTAAACGTCGCCCAAAAAGTCGAGAGGTGAAAAGCGAGAAAAAGAAAAATAACGCTTCCCGTTATCGCCATACTTCTTGAAAATACATCCGAGTTTTCCCGTGAAGCATTTACGGCGTATTTTGCAGGATCAGCTTTTTTATTCTGCCACCATAATCTTACTCCATTATAAATATGGAAAATAAAGATTAAAGCTAAAATTATTTCGATGACCCGGACAAGCGGTTTTACTACTTCCAAAGTTTCAACATATTTTTGAAAAGCGGCGGGACCGAAGTAGAGCATCATATTGCCGATGAAATGCACTATTAGGAAGAGCATCAGCAGCGTACCGGTAAGAGCCATAATGAACTTTTTACCGAGTGAGGAATTGGTGAAATCAGTGAACCAACTCATTCATATTCTCCTTTTTTAAGTTTTAAGAATTGGAATTGTTGATTGAATGTCGGCGCTAAAAAAGAGTTCGTCTTCTATTAGTTTGCGTTCAAATGTGAGCAATTTTTTTTTAATTTGAATTCAAATTAAGAATTCTCATTACGATATGCAATTTGATGGGAAAAAAGTTTGAGAGTTTTTATTGAATTCTCCAAAATGCTTAAGCGATCTCCCTGCCAAAAATCGTTTTATAAGTCTGTGCCGATCCCAACAAATACCGCTACTGCATCTCTCGGTAAGTTTTCACGTTCATTATAAATAAAAACATCAAAACCGGAAGTAATAAAAAAGGGGGGAAGCCCGTCTATTCTGCAGCTAACAACCGGCGAGATAAAAAGGACCGATCCGGAAAGAGCAGGCACATTCGGATTATTTTGAGGAGTATAATACCCGTAGTCGGTTGGTACTGGTTTGAGCGGAGGAGACTCCATGTACACTCCATAATTTGAAGTTATTGAAAAGATGAAATTATCCTTACTCGCCCGATATCCTAATCCAAAAGCAAATGCTAAAGAAGAGAAAATGTTTTCTTTGTTTGTGAATCCAATAGCGCCTTGAAAACGATGTATGAAGTGTTTTAAGCCAAATAATTCCGCGTCATACATAAAACCAACTCTCGTCGAAGGGTCACTCCTGACAATTGCCGAAATATTACTTGGTTTGAATGGGATCAACGATTTTTGTTTTGTCCTCACCGGAACGCAGTTCAAGAATTTGAGTACATATTTGCCTTCTTTTGAATCTAAACCAATTCCAAGACACGATTGAAATATTGATTGCGCAGTAGCACTGTCTGAAATTATTAATGAGTCAATAACACTATAATTAACTCCCTCACCTTTATCGTTCACAAAGCAAAATGACTGAACTTCTTGAAATTTCATTACCAGATTGTGACCGTTCTTTAAATAGATTGTACAGGTGTCACTGCCTACAGAAGCTTCAAGTTTGAAAGTTGCAAATAGAACAATAAAAAGAATGAAGTTGAAAAAGTATCTTCTCATGTTAATCTCTTGATGTTTGATGTTCTGCGAATTTAAAAGGCAACAGCACGTCATTCGTAACAACTGTTGTCGTTTCATCGGTGCAGACTGCCGACTTGCTTACCGCCAACTTGTCTTTATTTCACTATCTCAATCTCAGTCCCAATCGGAACATTATAAAAGAGTTCTTCTATTTCAGGATTCGTAAGTGCGATACAGCCCAACGTCCAATCTGAGAAGCGTTGAAATTTACCGATGAATCCATATCCGTTAGGTAAACCGTGAATTTTAATTTCTCCGCCGGGAGATTTGCCAAGATTTATCGCGTGCAGACTATCCGATCCATTCGGATAAGACACAGCAAGGTTCAAATGATAATCACTGTTGGGATTTTTATCGTTGATCATGTAAATACCTTCGGGAGTTTTCTGATCTCCCTCAAATTCTTTTTTACCAACAGGAACACCACCGAGCGAAATCTTATAAGTTTTTAAAGCTTCTCCTTTAGAGAAAACCGTTAATTCTCTTTTGTGTTTAACCACTAAAATCTTGTCTATCTTTTTAGAGGTATCAAGTTTCTTCTCCGGGAAGAAATAGTAACCGGGAATTACTACAACAAAAAGGAGTAATCCATACAAAAATATTTTCATCATTTGATTGGCATTTAGATATTTAGAAATAGGGACATCATTACATGCAATATAATAATATCCTTAAATTTTTAATTGCATGAGAGTTTGACTTTGTGAAAACTTTCGTGTGACTCTGCCTGAGGCAGACAGATTCACGAGAGAATTTTGTTACGCAGTTCACAATTAAAGCAGGAAGTTATTCTAAAGGAACGAATTATATCAATCACCCCACCTCCGAAGTATGCCCACTACTCCAAAACAAAGATTCCAAAATTTTTTGCTTCGATGTCCGGGCAAATTGATTAACGATCTGGAAGTATCAAAACTATCTCTAAAAAAACACAATTTTTGTCCTGAACTATTTGAAGGCATACAAAAAACAATTAATTTGAGTTAGTCAGTTTTCAACTGAATCAATCACAAGATTTAAATTATGTTTTATAAGACAAATCTAATACTAAATAAGGGTGATAAAATGAAATCCAGAACATTCTCAAATCTGTTCAGTTTACTAATTGTTTGTCTCTTTGCATTTACCGCTATCTCATGTAAAGAATCTTCAATACCTACCGAACCAAAATATTCTATTTTAACAAATGAAACTGTTGAAAAATTGCAAGCCGCCGCAGATAAGTTAATGTTGAACACCCAAGCTCCTGGGGCGATGATATACGTCGGTGTTGAAGGTGAAGGCAGTGGAGTTTATATAACACGTGGTGTCAGTAATTTGGTTACCAGTGAGCCGATGAATATTAACAACTATTGGAGAATAGGAAGCATAACAAAAACAATTACTGCCGAGGCTGTATTGATATTGGCAGATGAAGGACTAATAGATGTTGACAAATCAATCTCTTTTTATTTCCCCGAATATAAAATACCGAGTGGAGATAAAATTACCATTCGGATGCTTGGAAATATGACAAGTGGATTGTACGATTATACCTCCAACCTTGATTGGTGGACATCTTATACAAGCTCAAATCAGCAAAAGGTTTATACCCGTGAAGAACTGGCGGCTATAGTTTTCAATAATCCAATTCAATATGAGCCGGGTACCAAGTATTATTACAACAATTCCAACTTTCTTGTGTTAGGATTATTAATTAAGAAGGTAACCGGAAAAGAAGTAAAAGATGTCTTTAATGAAAAAATATTTCAACCGCTTGGAATGAACCATACATTTTGGCCGGATACTCGTTATATGCCTTTTCCCTATTCGCACGGTTATTCTCTTGAAAATAATTCATTAATTGATGTAACAAATTATAATCCATCATGGGGAGATGCTGCGGGAATTCTTATATCAAATATTTCCGATTTAAAAGTATGGGCAAAAGAATTGGGTGAAAGGAAATTACTTTCCGAAAAGATGAAGAACGAAAGATTCGCTTGGGTTGATTCGGATGCTCCTGGACTTAAATACTCCGGTTTTGGTCTTGAGAAAATTTTTGACTGGGTTGGGCATCCTGGGGCTATATTTGGTTATAACAGCCAGCTATGGTATAATCCAATAAAGAAGATTACTGTTATTATAACTACGAATTCAATGGAAGGCTACCCTACGGAAGCAGTGATTGGTGAAATTATTAACATCTTAACTCCGTATAAATAAACAACCGAGTGGAGTTTATTTTTTCACGGGGAAAAATACCATAATGAAGGCGGCTGCATCAGTATGTCTGCCCGTAACTTCACGTTATGTTTCATTTCTATTTTGCCCGTTTCTTTTGTGGTCAAGAACCATTCCTTGACTATTACTAAATAATCCTTAACCGCTGATGCAGAAAAGTCTGCCGAGGAAATTTTTCCCATTCAACTATTCAATCATTCATCCATTCCGCAATTCGTTCTCTCAATGCTTCCACAATTCCCTATCTAAACTTCTGTACTGTATCGCTTCGCTTACGTGCTGCGGTAAAATGTTTTCGGGTAAAATCAATCCTTTATACAACGAATCGAGTAACCGTCAAACCTAGTGTATCAACAATATAATTATGCAACATAATATTTTGACAGTTTTCTATCAGCATCTTTTTTTGTAAATGACCAATGAATTTTTTTCTTTTCTTTGTTCCTTTGTGACGACCATTGATTTATTTCACA
>Ga0210009_1001773_pt1 | contig 17199 bp, 17 predicted proteins | sample CryGeyCG2114_065_FD_185457 | JGI IMG/M metagenome (GOLD analysis project Ga0210009, IMG submission 185457) | Groundwater microbial communities from aquifer - Crystal Geyser CG12_big_fil_rev_8/21/14_0.65 (SPAdes) (version 2) | ecosystem: Environmental > Aquatic > Deep subsurface > Groundwater ... | reverse complement strand
ATGTCTCCCGCGGCGAACGTGTTGCCCGTTGATGTCTCGGTGTCATTGAAGAACGCGCCGGTTGCCCCCGCGGCAACCGCTCCCACGAACACAATCATGCCGAGACTCAAAAGAATTTTTTTCATAATGTTAACTCGAATTAAATTGTTACTGTTTTAATGCTGTTAATATGTATCCGCCCAATTATCGTGGCCGCGAAAACGCGTACTCGCCGAGCAACAACCGCGCGATCCACCGACCAAAGAAACCGCGCGGCGCCGCAGAAACAAGAATGTTTCGCGCGCCACTATTTTGTACCAATTAAATTATGCAAGCAATTATAGATGTCAATATGGTCATTTTGTGCATTAACCTGTAGAGAACCCTGTGCGTAACCTGTGCAGAAGCTGTGTATAAGCTCTCCACGCCGCAAAACGCGCGAGTTGTGTAAAAAATTTGACATATAAACAGGTTCGGTTGGTTTTCCCACTTACCACTATTTTCCACGATCGTGGAAAATAGTGGTAAGTGGGTTGTGACAGATCGTGGACAAAAAAACGCGGTTCCATTCATGTTTTTTGCGCACAAACGTTTGACACGCGAGATGAGCAGGGATAGGATAAGTTAAGAGAAGAGGTATTCCATCAACCCGGAGGAAGCATGAATCTCAATGCTGGCACACCACACGCAGAGTCGAACCCCGACAACACCACCGACAGCAGGAGAAACGGAAACAATCGAGCCGTTCAGGTGGAAGAAATGTGTGGTTGCGGAAAGTGGATAAACTACGTATTCCCGACGGACAACAAGCTCGACAAGGTCAACAGCGGCAGGATTGATGCCGGCAAGAAACCGCTCTGTCGAGAGTGTCACGCCAACCATAAAAGGAATTGATAAACCGGAGGAAAACACACGCACGGCGAGCTTCGATATCGAAGAGTCGGAGCGATCAAGCGCGTCAAACAAAGACCGTGCGGATGCGAGATCGTCCATCGGCCAAAATGTTTTGGTTGAGAACAATCTTGATAGATGATAGAGTGATCCGGCAAGGAATCGCTCTGCCACCGGTGCGATAGGCAGTATGCAACCGATTGCAACCATACCCCCTTCTCGCAATGCGCGGGAAGGGGACTTTTTTAAAAATAGGCAGAACATTCTCTTAAACATGCCGGTATCAAGATCAATCCTTAATACATCATTGATACGGAAACTTTTGATGTAATTGCGTATTGGAAAAAAAATCGGGTTCGTGTGAGATATTTTTTCATGATAAGATTTCAGCTATGACACTCATCCACGCGCTCATACTTGGCGTCATCGAGGGTTTCACGGAATTTCTCCCCGTCTCATCGACGGGGCATTTGATTTTAGTGGGGCATCTCTTGGGACTGTCACAAACTGATTTTCAAAAAAGTTTTGACATCATCATTCAGCTCGGCGCGATCGCGGCGGTTGTCGCGCTCTACGCACAGACGCTCTTCAGTGTGAATACGATAAAAAAGCTCGCCGTCGCGTTCGCCCCGACGGGAGTCATCGGTTTCGCGTTCTACAAAATCGTAAAAACACTTCTTCTCGGCAACGAATCGGTCGTACTGTGGTCGCTTTTTCTCGGTGGCATCGCGCTTATCCTCTTTGAGCTTGTTTATAAAGAGCCAGCCGATGCCGATGGAGGCATCGATAACATTTCCTATCGGCAATCATTCGTAATCGGACTTTGTCAATCCATCGCGATCGTCCCCGGAGTTTCGCGTAGCGCGGCGACAATCATGGGCGGACTCGCGCTCGGAATCGGCAGAAAGACGGTCATCGAGTTTTCGTTTCTCCTCGCCGTCCCCACCATGCTTGCCGCGACCGGATTTGATCTCGTAAAAAACGCGAATACGTTTTCCGCCGACGAATTCGGCATACTCGCGATAGGGTTTTTTATGTCGTTCCTTGTCGCAATCACTAGCATGAAGTTCCTGCTCGGATTCATCAAACAACATAATTTCATCCCATTCGGAGTATACCGCGTCGTAGCCGCAATCGCCTTTTGGCTTGTCATGTAAACACCGTTATGACTTTATCGCCCTCGTTTGGAATCGTATTCACCGCATTCGTGAAATGTTTAGTGCCATGATCACACACGGCCATCTCGCCGGCTCAATGGTTGTGCACACCAGTATCATTCTGTTTTGTTACGGTTCTTAACCCTGCTTATGTTTGCTGTGAGTAAAATAAAATTGACACAAAATTGCAAATTTAGTATAAATATGCGTAATAAGTAGAAAGTATACGTCGAATACGTTTTTATTTATTCATTAACAATACCGTAAGCATAAATACGTTTCCACGTATATCTCACGATGCAAGACACTGATCGTCCTCGCCAGATGTTCCAAGGAAACTGGAAGTGCGGCGAATGCGGTGGCGCTATCACCGAACTCCCCTTCCAGCCTGATCCTGAACGGACTGGCAGTCTTAAGTGCGGCGACTGTCATCGCAATTCACGACCGAAGCGCGATGGTTTTCGTTCGCAACCTCGTCAGATGTTCCAGGGAGATTGGAAATGCAGCGGGTGCGGTGGCGCTATCACCGAACTCCCCTTCCAGCCTGATCCTGAACGACTCGACAGTTTGAAATGCCGCGATTGTCATCGCAACTCCCGATAAGGAGCGCGATACAGGCGAGCATAAGAAAAAACGCCCTCTCCCTCTCGGTATGGGCGTTTTTCGTTGCCACGGAAGCATTGCAAGATATAGCGTGAGGATTTTCGATAAAATGGTTATAATGGAACGATTATGATAAAAATATTGACGCGCGTTCAATGGCCGAATATGACAGCATCACACATGTTTATCCCTTGTGGTGCGCGGGTACATTTCGCCGCCACACTCAATTATTCGATCATACTATTGAACTATTAAATGACGGAGCGAACACATACAATGACATGGCACGATCGACCGCTTCGTGAAATTACCGAGAAGCTCGTATCCAATACGCAGGCGGGGTTAACGGCAACGGAGGCGGGTCGGCGACTTGCGCAATATGGAGAAAACACCATCCCTCGCACCGCGAGCGGGTCATGGTTCAACCTGGTGATGCGGCAACTCAAAAGCCCTCTTGTTTATATCCTCATCATTGGGGCCGTACTGACCGCTCTTCTTCATGAATGGATCGACATGGTTGTCATTCTTTCCGCTGTCGTGATCAATATTTTTGTCGGTTTTTTTCAAGAGTTTCGTTCGAACAATATTTTGGAATCGCTTCGAAAGGCCGTGCGCACCGTCGCTATTGTCATCCGCGACGGGAACCTTATGGAGATCGACGCGCGTTTCGTCATCCCCGGCGATATCATCATACTCAAACAAGGATGGCAGGTTCCGGCAGATGCGCGCGTGATCGAAGTTCACGATCTCACGACCGACGAATCGATACTCACCGGCGAGTCGGAGTTTATCGCCAAGGATACGACCGATATTCTCGATACAAGAACACCGCTCGGCGACCGGCGCAACATGGTTCACATGGGAACGACCGTTGAGAGCGGCAACGGCGCCGCGATTGTGGTCGCCACGGGCAAGGATTCGGCCTTCGGTGACATAGCGGTCACGACCGAGAGTATCATCGATGAACCGACGCCGCTTCAGTATCGAATGAAAAAACTCGGAACACGGATATCTCTCTTCGTCGCCGCGGCATCGATCGCGATCTTCGCGATTGGTATCTCCGAAAACCATACCGTGGAGGAAATGCTCCCCACGGCGATCGCGGTTGCCGTCGCCGCTATTCCCGAAGGACTTCCGGCGGCGATTTCAATAGTTCTGGCGATAAGCGCCGAGCGCATCCTAAAAGAAAAAGGGGTGGTCAAACGGTTGGTCGCCGCAGAAACCCTTGGTTCCGCGTCGGTCATCTGCACGGACAAGACCGGCACGCTCACCGAAGGAAAGATGCAGATTGAAAAAATGGTGACCGAAGGAGACTCCGCGCGAATGCTTCCCGCACTCGCCCTCGCCAATGAAGCGATCATAGAACGAAAGGGAGGTGAAACAGCGGTCCGCGGAGAAACGACCGACTGCGCGAAGATGGAGAAATTCCTTGATGAAGGAGGCGATCTCGACGCGCTCTTGGTGCGCTTTCCCCGCACGGCGTTCTTGCCATTCAATTCAAAAACAAAATATATTGCTTCCATCCATAGCGATGGTCCGAGTACTGCGCGGATATACGTAAGTGGTTCGCCTGAATCCCTGCTTCGTCTTTCATCACACGCGGCATCAAAAAATTCCGATGTGCCTCTTGATAAAAAGCAGAGTCGCATGTTCATCGCCACCTATGAACAACTTGCCGCAAAAGGATACCGTGTCATTGCTTTCGCGCAAAAAAACATTGACGCGTATACGCGGGATATTACCGATGGTTCCATACTCAAGGAGAAATACGCGAACGGCTTTACCTTGCTTGGATTTGTTGCGCTACGCGATCCGATCCGCAAGGATGTCCATGAATCGATCAAAACCGCCCGCAAGGCCGGAATACGCACCATCATGCTCACCGGCGATCATATCTTGACGGCGCAAGCGATCGGAGGAGAGCTCGGCTTCTCGACCGCGCCCGGAACGGCCATCGAGGGAACGGCGATCGAGGACATGACCGACGAAGAACTTGCCGATGTTGTCGTTCGGACGGAAATATACGCGCGAGTAAGTCCCAGTCATAAAATGCGCATCGTTTCAGCACTTCAGCACCACGGGAATGTGGTTGCCATGACGGGTGACGGCATCAATGACGCACCCGCCATCAAGTCGGCTGACATCGGTATCGCGGTCGATTCGGGAACGGACATCGCAAAATCGGCATCAGATCTGATCTTGCTCGACAACGGCTTTTCCGTGATCGTATCGGCGATCAAGGAAGGGCGCATCGCGTTCGATAACATCAGAAAAGTAACCGTGTTCTTGCTCGCGGGATCATTCACTGAAGTGATCCTCATACTCTCTTCACTTATCTTGAGGGTGCCGCTTCCCGTCACCGCCGCACAGATTCTTTGGACGAATCTCGTTGCAGACACCTTCCCGAATATCGCGCTTTCTTTCGAACCCGGTGAAGATGATGTTATGCGGCGTCTGCCAAGCAAAAAACGGGAGCCAATCCTTGATACCGAGTCAAAGGTTATCATATATATTGTTGGCATCCTGACCGACATCGTTCTTATGACCGTCTTTCTTGTGTTGTTCAAGACATCGTCATTTGAGATTGAGCGCATACGTACGATCATTTTTTCCACACTCGGACTCAGTACCTTTTTTTATGCATTCTCGGTTAAATCGCTTCGAAGATCGCTTTTTCGTATCAACATCTTCAATAATACTAAGCTCTTGTGGGCATCACTTGCCGCAATAGGCACCATGATCGCCGCGATCTACTTGCCGGCGCTGAACATTATCCTAAAAACCGTTCCGCTCCGCGTCTCCGATTGGGCGATCGTCCTAACACTCGGAATAATCGAGATTGTCGCGATTGAGATCGCCAAATGGTGGTTCATACGCAAAAGCTTAACACTCCAAATGGAGTAGCCGCGTGGTGCTATTTTATTTGATTGCGCTCTTTTTTTTCTGTGATATACCGATTGGCAGAGAAGTGCCAATTTTTTCAAGCGCGATCAGCGCACAAGGAGAATAGCAGATGCTACTGATACCGAAGGATGATTTCGCGTGGTTGCAAAAACATGCTCAGAGAGATGGCATGTTTAGAAGATGTAAAAAATCAGGCGTTTCGATCCGATTCAACCGGATCGAACGCAGTGTGGAAAACCGGGACGGCGGAGTGGTTGTCCTCGGTGTTATGCACCCGATATGCCCACGGTGCAACCCTCATAAGAGGCTTCCGCGCCCCGGCACCCAGATTTTCTGGGATGATCTAACAGAGCTATAACGATGACTCCCGTCCCTCGCGCGTAATGCGCAATGAGAGGCGGGAGTTTTTTTGCGGCTCTCTACGGAACCATCTCCGACAAAAGTGAATAATCTGTGTTATTTTTTTTAAAAAATACTCTAGGATAGAGAAATATTATTCCCTCCGTGCCTCTTACTTTACATTGGTACAACTTACCACTATTTTCCACGATCGTGGAAAATAGTGGTAAGTGTGTTTAGTAATAAATAAGGACGTATTCTAGAAAATTCTAAACAATGGATTGATAAAGAGAGAAAAGGATTAATCATGGTGGGGTCGTTTCTTGTGTGCCATATATGAGTACATTACTTTTAATGTACTTTTTGTGCACTTCTATGTTGAACTCGGGAACGCTTAAAGTGGCTTCTCTACGCCTTTGAATGGGGTTTTGGAAGATTCCTTGGAAACACCCGCTATTTATGAGATCGCGACGCACAAAAACAATTACAAAAATATGCGATATATCAATGCAAAAATAACCAAAAACGTAAGCGGATCGGTAAAAAAGAAAGGTGCCTGCGCGGGTTTGCGCGAACGCCTTTGTGCTTCATTCTTCCTACTGAGGAAAAGTATTTTCGATATATTCGAGAAGCGTGTTTTCCGCTTCGAAGTAATTCCGTATCCTCTCTGCGCAGACCAAATGAAGCTCTTCCCCTTCTGCCGCCATGAGACACGCGGGGCATCCGGAAGTATCGATCGCGGCGAAAAACGTCTGCAGAGGAAGAGGAAGGTCGGGAAGTCCGTATAGTAAAAACAGCGCTTCGATCGCTTCAAATGATCTTACCGTTTGCTCGTTTTCCCAGATTCCACCCGCCACACAGCGCGAACTCAAAAGAGCGGCCGAGTGGCTTTTAAGCCAATGTTTCGCCTTGCCCCATTCCCACAATACACAGTAAACATCCACTTGTTCAGACATGCGTCCCCTTTTTCTAGTTTTGCGAAAGTGTACGTGTATAAATGCGACTTCTTGTAAGAAGATAAGCCAATATCGTTCTCATGTCAATCTCGCGATGCAAGTCAGGGTTAGCTTGACGCAACAATATGATGGTATATACTTATCCATACATCACGATGTATGATATTGATTGTACAAGAAAAACATGAAAACATTTCTTTCAAATCTCGAATGGCGATTCGCGACAAAAAAATTCGATCCCGAGAAAACGGTTGATAAGGAGGATCTTGAAAAAATTTTGCGCGCGATACGCTATTCCCCGAGCTCGTTTGGTCTTCAGCCATACCACATTTATGTCATAAGCGATCGGGAAATAAAACAGCGGATCAAGAAACACGCCATGATGCAATCGCAAGTAACCGACTCGCGATATCTTCTTGTGTTTTGCGCCCGCGTCGACGTGAACAAGCGGATCAGTTCTTATATTGACCTTGCAAGTGACGGAAGCGCGACAAAAAAACTGCTCTTTCAGCCATTAAAGATCGTGGTAGGAAGGTTTTTGAAAAATAACATACCAAAAGAAGGAACCCCCGGCTGGACAACACGCCAAGCATACATCGCGCTCGGGTTCGCGCTTGCCGCGTGCGCCGAGCTTCTGATCGACTCATGCCCGATGGAAGGATTCAACGCAAAAAAAGTCGACGAGACGCTTGGTGTGCCTGAACACCTAAAGTCTGTCGTACTCCTGGCGATCGGATATCGAAAGGACGAACCGGAACACAAAAAAGTGCGATTCCCTAATAACGATCTTTTCACACACCTTTGACTCGCGACAGACTACACTAAAAAAGAGTTGTTTTTTTAGGCAAGCACTTCTGGCACTTTTTAGCAACATGTAAAAATGTCAGTATATATGGATTGTGCACGGCACAAACAAATCTATCTGTGCTTGCCCCGCCCGCCCTGTGCATGCACAAATCCCCGCCGTTTTTAGGAAACATTATAAAACGGCGGGGATTGCTCCCTTAATGCTCAACTGTTTTCCCGTGATACTTCATCATAAAGTTGTGGTACAAATTGACAAACAAATATCCTATAAAAAATCCCAAGACTCCACCAAAAGTATTTAAGATTAAGTCATCAACATCAAACGATCCAAAATATGTCAGGAGTTGTATAACCTCAAATGCCAAACTTATACCAAACGAAGTAAGCAAAGACACCTTGAAAGAACCCCAAAATTCATATTTTTTCAAAATCAGAAACGGTGCCAATATACCGACGGGAATAAATACAATAATATTCCCAAGAACATTTCCTATCGCGATTTTTGCACTAATTGGATTTACGATATAGCCGATGATTGTTTTAAAAGGAATCAGATTGCTATTTGCAAAACTGCGAGAAATAAGCTCGTTATCAATCCGATGCATTTGGTCTGCAATAAGATCAGGCGGTAAAAACTTAAGAAGAACGGCTTTTACTAGAAAGAGAAAGTAGGCAAGGAAAGTTGCCCATAAAATGATTTCAAGAACAATGTTTTTTCTGATACTAAACATAAAAGCATACTTCTTTTTCTATTTTATAAGCTGACAACTGTTGTTAATGCAATCAACTCCTTTGAACTCAATACACATGTATTGACAGTTGCTTTCGTAGCTTTCGAGCAATTCACCAATTCGTGTCGCTTCGTTTTTGTTCACATGAACATAACAGCCAAATGGACATTGTGATTGGGCGACCATTTGGCAATCTGACGCAACTTCGCAATAGCTTGCCTTCGTAATTTCTTTATTGATATGCCGCTCTTGCGCTTTAGGACTGAAAAAAGAAAACCACGCCAAACCCACTCCAACAAGCAGAATTACGAAGACCAGTATTGTTCTCTTGATTTTTGTATCCGTTTTCATATGGGACATATTATTCGTCAAAGCGAATGGTGCTGATCATACTTTCGTAGATTGGCTTGTTCTCTACATACTGGATAAGCAGGTCGTGATCGGGGAAGAAGTAACTCCAGTGCTTCTCTCCTCCATACGCTCCGATTGTGCTTGAGACCGATGCGTTCTCTCCATTTATTTTTACCTCCTTACCTTCTGCAGGCGCAGTTCGCGTTGAGGTAATCGTCAGCGCATTGACGAGTCCTATACTTGATGCCTGCCGATGATCATTGGGAGACAGCAAAGAAAATGCGACCACGCCGTTTTCCTCGCCCATGAAATATACGCCGGTCGGTTTATCGATGGAAAATCCGAGAGATTGGTTTGTGTAAGTCTGTGCTTGGCCTACCTGTATCGAATCGAGGATAACCTGAAAATCTCGATCGGTGTTCTCTCCCATCTCGTCATCAGCTGCAAGCACTACCCATTCTCCGTAGGTGAAAGCTAAGTAATCGCTGTCGTAGAGGCCGCGCACGCGATATTTGAGGGCAGGTATATTGGCAACTTCGATAGGGGTGAGGATGCCCTCTTGCGCCGGATCAGATGGGGCAAAGTTTGATTGAGATTTCGTGCGTATCCACTGCTCAAGAGAAATGGAAAGATTCGGCTCGTGATAAAAAGCGAGATGCATGGCAGGCGGCCATTCGCCGACAGCTAAGCCCGCTATTATCTCGCGCAAGTAAGTGGAATCCGGTGCAACCGTAATCACATAATATTCGGCTCCGCCGACACCCTCGCCTTTGCCTTCAAAGAGAAGATAGCCAGTTGGGTAATTAAAGGAAATACCGAGTCTTTCAGATTGATATGCTTTTACTCTGTTCTCGACGGGCGAATCGTGGAATATGCCGAGTCCTTGCACGTTTGTTCCGTCAATAAGGGGTGGAAGGTTTGTATTTATTGGCACATCTTTCCCGACGCCCGGTTTCGATTCCATGGACATTCTGGCAATCATGAGCGGTAATCATCCGAATATAACGACTGGAGCGGTACGCAACTCATTCGCCACATGCAACGACTGCGTTGGGCAATCTGGTATCTGTGTTACCGTTTGCGATGCTCCGTCCATCACTTGCGTGGTCTAAATTTCAGGATAAACACCAGGTGGGCAGATATGTATAGAGAGTTTCGCTTGTAATCCTTGTACATACACAACAACACCAAACGAAAGATACGCCAGCACAACAACACCTGCAATCGCGACCACTGTTTTTTGAGTCTTTGTCATATGAGTATTGTTCTAACCATAATTACAAACCGGCGTAAATGTTTTTGAGTCGGCCCCCGGCACGAGGTCATTTTCTTTGTATACATTTTTATCATCTGCGCCGTAGGCACCTTCTCCAATTAGGACACGAAATGTCTTTGGGTCTGCGCCGACGACAACCCTGTCTTTGAAGTACACATGGCTCGCATCTTTTGAGTATATGCCGGCACCGCATCCCTCTTTCGGAGTTTCCCACAGAATGACAAAAGTGGCAGGGTCTGCATCGGGGAGTCGCTTGTCTTCATAATATACGCGCGTTCTGTCTACGCCGTATGAATGAACGAGCCAGCCGTTCTCTAATGGCTGAAATTCGTTTACACTGGCTCCCACTATCGGTATGCCATTGTAATAGACACGCTTACTGTCACGCGCGTAAATATACTGCGGCTTTCTACCATCATCAGGACTGCTGTAGTAACCCAGAAGTCCCGTCAATTGTACAAATGTCTGCGGATCGGCTCCTTGTATCGGCGTGCGTTCAAGTGTCTTCCCGTTATAGAGCACGTCGAGCATGTTTTTGTTGAGAAAAACGGTTTGTCCGTTGGTTGAGTAGTATATTGAATCGCCATCGATCTTTTTCTCCAGATTTGCAAGGATGTGTTTTTCCAGTGTCCATTCGACTCCGGTAGGTGTCGTCGGGCCGGCTATGACATACACCCCGCGTCTCGATACGAATAATCCGCCTTGAGCGCGCGAAATGTCGCTCTGTCGATATCAGCCCGAGCCTCTCCATGTAAGTACACTGTCTGCTTATCAACGGCGAGATCGAGACGGGGCAGTTTCGAGAACACGGTAAAGGTCGCCGGATCCGCGCGTGAAATGACAGACACGGAAAATGTCGCGGGGTCAAATGCCGGACCGCTCGCCGTGCTTTTCAAAAAATACACCTTGCGTGCGTCGGCAAGATACACATCGCTCCCTTCCACAAAATGAAGCGAGGTGGGGTCGGCAATGTTTTTGACGGTCGCAAGGTCTGCAAGATGAAACTTCCGCACGGTGCCATATATGTCGGTGTAGATAAGGCCACCCGGCACCAGTTTCGGCGTAGTGTTCTTTTCCGCTGTATCGAGAAATTCCACTCCGTAGATATGCTCGGCATGAATGACGCCATTCTTTTCGATAAACACCCACGACACTGCGTTAAATGAGAAGACTTCTTTCGTATCAGTGCGCGCCGGTAGGATGATTCGCACGCTGGCAAGACCCAGTTCCATATCTGGTTGCATATCCGGAACGGACAGCGTGGTTGAGGCCCCCATGTTTCTATAAGAATATTGGATGGTGCCCTGCGGGGACTCAATAATTCCCAGGGGGGATACGATATCTTGGATTACGCCGTCTGGAGATTCGTCTACTCTTTGTGGGGAAAATAAAAAGTATGCGAATAAACTCCCCGTCACAAGGATGGCTAAAATTGCAGTAACAATTTTTGCTCTGTTCATAGTGTTATTTTACCAATTTATCCGCCGAAACGCCGAGCGCTTGCGCCAATCTTTCTAATTGTTGAATGGTAATATTTTTCTTCCCATTTTCAATTGCACTCATATACCCTCTATCCATATCAAGCGCTCGACAAATGTCGCCTTGCGACATTCTCTTGCGCATTCGTATCTTTTTTATATTCTCGCCCAATCTCTGACTTATCAACATGATTATAGCATACGAGATATTGCACTTTCAAACAATCTTGTACTGTAATTCAAGTTGTAGTGGCGAAGCAAAATCAAAAATTTCCTTCCATTTTTTTGCGGCTCCCCCCTTCACCCCCCGCCGAAAATCTAGAATTAAGGAAGAAAAATTTTTGGTTTTTGCTCCCGCGACCAAAGGGAGCGGACGAGACGCATGGAATCCGAGCGTACGATTCAATCCAGAGCCACCACGCGCTCCGCGCGTGTGAAATAGGTTCGCGCAAAGTGTATAATTACAGCACCAGTAGTAACTTGTTCGGAATTAGGAATATGGAGCGATTTTGCGGAAGCCAAAATCGCTCCATATTCCTAATTCCGAACAAGCTCTGTTCTGGTGCTGTAATTATACACTTTGCGCGAACTTTTTTCGAGAAGAATTAAAATGGACTCGGCAGGGCGAAACAATTGTCTGGGGGAATGGATTCGCCCTGCCTCAGCTGTATTCCCGCCCGCAGGAGGGGTCTGGGGAGGAATGCGGGCGGGTTTCGGAATTGCCCAAAAATTTTTTGATTGTGTCTCGTCTAACTTTTTTCCATTGTTCCATATTTTCCTCGTTCCAGCCGATTGAGCCACTTGAATCATAGACGATAACAACACCACCATTTTTTTCTGTAAGGTTATAAACTTTTTGTAACACTTCAGCCTGTTTCATCCAGTGAAAAGAGGCGCCCATTGTTGTGAGCCGGAAACTACCTATATCGTCCCCAATTTCCTCTGCCTTTCGCAAAACCCATTTTATATTTTTTATTCCAGCTTGCTCCGCCTCTTTTTCAGCTTCATTGAGCATACCTTCTTCTGGGTCAAGACCAACTACTTTTTCAAAGTGTTTTGCGAAAGGAATAGCGAGTTGTCCAGTTCCACAGCCAAGATCAAGAAGTCTTCCCTTGCCATCAAGGTTGAAATAGCTGGAGACATAATCAAAAAATTCCGGCGTATATTTTTGCCGATATTTTGCGTAGTATTGCGCCGCACCCTTAAATAATTCTTGTTCGTTAGACATATTTATTCAATCAAATCATCCCAAAAAATATTCAGTTTTTGGTCGTATTGATTTTTACTTGAAATAGCGACAACAAAATCGTCCTTCCATTTTTGATGTTCACCAAAGAAAATGGCATTGAATAATTCTGTATAGTATTCCATTTTCTCTGTTAAAGAATTACTCCTTGAGTATTTTTCAAAAATGGAGAGAAAATTTTGATCATTTTGTTGCAGGTACTTAACAACAGATTTTTCTCCTCGCCATGGAATACTGCGGAAAGAAAAATATGCTGTAATCAGTTCAATTACGCTGTAGAGTAGTCTAAATTCAAGGGCTTTGTGATAAATCTCGTCTGTTGAATTATAATATCTTGAATTTGCAATGAAATTGTAGTTTGTCTTAACCCAAAAATCTCTTTTTTCTGAATCAGACACTTTTTGTATAGGCGAAGTTTTTTCAAATTTATTTTTAATTTCCGACAATAAGTTTTCTGGGTCATATTCTATCTTTCCCGTTACTAACCATGCCAAAAACATACCGTCAAAATTATTTCCTGAAACTTCGCCTTTATCTTTTAACTGATTCAGAAAATCAATATCAAAAAAGTAAATATCTGAGAAACGATTTTCAATCGTTGTAAAAATTGATTTTATTCCTTCGGAATTTTTATCAATTATAATGATTAAATCTATATCACTTGACGGAGTAAGTTTTGTAGCTGTTGTTCCAGCAGAAAAAACACCTTTCACTCTCGGTGAAGATTTCAATTTTTCTATTAAGTTTGCAAGTGACGGATATTTCATAGATTTATTTTAGCAACTCGCTAACCGATACTCCAAGCGCATTAGCCAATTTTTCTAGTGTCGCAAGGGTAGGATTGCGCTTGCCGGTTTCTATACCGCTTACATACGCTCTATGTACCTCTAAGGCACGCGCAATATCTCCTTGCGACATTTTTTTCTTTGTTCTAATGCGCTTGAGATTTTGACCTAGTTTTGGCGATATTTCTGTCATAGTAGATATCCACATTTTAGCAGTTGTTGCATTATAGGTAAATGTTGCACTATAATGATACTTATGAGTATTTGCGATTCAAAAAATTTTTGGGCAATTCCGAAACCCGCCCGCATTCCTCCCCAGACCCCTCCTGCGGGCGGGACAGAAGCCGAGGCAGGGCGAATCCATATCCCCAGTCAAATGTTTCGCCCTGCCGAGTCCGCATTAGTTCTTCTCAAAAAAAGTTCGCGCAAAGTGTATAATTACGGCACCAGTAGTAACTTGTTCGGAATTAAGAATATGGAGCGATTTTGCAGAAGCCAAAATCGCGCTTTGATTTTCGCCAAAACCCTTTCCGCCTACGGCGGAAGCCGTGAAATCCCATAATTCCCCCCAGCGTATGGAAACAACTCAAACCAAAACTAAATGCGTTCTCTATGCTCGCAAGAGTACGGAGGAAGATGACCAGCAGATAATGTCCATTGAGGCACAGCTTTTTGAATTACGCGAATATGCGAGCAGAGAACGCATTGAAATCGTAAAAGTATTTACGGAAGCGAAAAGCGCAAAGAAGCCCGGGCGAGACGGTTTTGCCAAAATGATCTCGTATATTGAAGGAAGTAGTGAGCCACTTGGCATTTTGGCATGGCATCCCGATCGTCTCGCTCGGAATTCTGTTGATGGCGGAAAAATTATCTATCTCATAGACATCAACAAAATTGCTTCTTTACGCTTTCCGCAGTTTTGGTTTGAGCCAACTCCGCAAGGGAAGTTCATGTTGCAAGTGGCGTTCGGACAATCTAAATATTTTTCTGACAACTTGGTGGAAAATGTAAAGCGTGGAATCCGCCAAAAAATCCGCCGTGGCGAATGGCTAACGCTCGCTCCGTTTGGTTATGTGAATAACTACAAGACCAAAAATATTGAACCTGACAAAGTGAAATCTCGCGTCATCAAGCGAGCGTTTGAGGAATACTCCACCGGAACATATACTTTGAAATCGTTAGCTGATTTTTTGGCGGATCACGGCGTTGTCCAGAAAAAAGGAACGCCACTTGCCAAAGTTTCCGTTGTGAAAATGCTGACCAACAGAGCATATCTCGGATTTATCAAACATCGTGGCGAATGGCACAACGGAAACTTTGAGCCAATTCTAACTCCCTCACTGTTTGAAGCAGTCCAAAAGGTGCTCACTTCGCGCAAGAAGCCGAGAAAGTCCAAAGTTGCGCTACCGTTCGCATTCACTGGGTTTGCAAAGTGTGGTGAGTGCGGAAGTATGATTACGGCTCAATATGCCACCAATCGTTTTGGCACACGCTACACCTACTATCGCTGTACCAAGAAAAATGGAAAGTGCGCACAGCCGTACACGCAAGAAAAGGTACTCGCCGCACAATTGCAAACATTGCTTCAATCAGTGTCGCTTCCTCTCGCAGAAATTGAGGGCATGGAAAAACAGATTGACCTTTGGGAAAAAGAATCAATTTCTGCGAGAGGAAATGTTGCCCAAAATTTGAAAGAGAAGATTCGAGCAAACGAAGAAAAACTGAATAAGCTCGTTTCAGTTTTTCTTGACGGCGATATTCCCCGCGAAATGTATTTACAGCGCAAAGACCTGCTTATGCGTGAAAAAGCGGGTTTGCTCGAATCAGAAACAAATTTTGGGCAACAGAGAAAGAATTGGGTCGAACCCTTGCGGAGTTTCGTTTTGTCCTTGAAACAAGCGGCCGATTTAGAAAAAACTTCCAATCACTTAGAATGGAAGAAGTTTTTTCAGAAAATCGGCTCTAACCCTGAAATCAAGGACAAAACGATTTCCATACGCTGGGGGGAATTATGGGATTTCACGGCTTCCGCCGTAGGCGGAAAGGGTTTTGGCGAAAATCAAAGCGCGATTTTGGCTTCCGCAAAATCGCTCCATATTCTTAATTCCGAACAAGTTACTACTGGTGCTGGGGAGAGGACTTGAACCTCCATGGATCGCTCCGCTAGCTCCTAAGGCTAGTGCGTCTACCAATTTCGCCACCCCAGCGTTCTGTGGCTTTTCCCCTTTGCTCTTTGTCCGCCCAGTAGGATTCGAACCTACGACCGTTCGGTTAAGAGCCGACTGCTCTACCAACTGAGCTATGGGCGGATTTGGAATATTCTACCAGAAAAGTGATGAAAATGGTAGTATGTGTACTGGGTCAGTGTATAATTGTTTGATGTTTTAATAGTTTTCTGTCTTACTCAATTAAAAACATGAAAAAAGTAATAAATGAGTTTAAGAAATTCGCGATGCGGGGAAATGTTGTTGATTTGGCGGTTGGTGTTGTAATCGGGACCGCGTTCGGGAAGATCACGAATTCCTTAGTCAACGATATCATTATGCCACCGATCGGGGCGATCACCGGAGGTGTTGATTTTTCAAAATTGTTTCTCATCGTCAAGGATACTGTCGGGGATTCTCCGGCAGTGGTCATCAATTACGGCTCGTTCATTAATACGGTTCTTGATTTTCTGATCATCGCTTTCGCGATATTTATGGTGGTGAAAATCGTGAATAATCTTAAGCGCGAGGAAGCTGAAAAGCCGTCTGACCCAACGGAAAAAAACTGCGTATATTGTCTCTCAAAAATTCCCATACAAGCGACACGGTGCGCGTATTGCACTTCTGACATCAAGAAATAGATGGTGCGTTTTGTAAAGAACGGCTGGTTCGTGGTATACTCTTGCCGGGTTCCAGCACTTTATAACCACCATAAGGAGCTTTGTGATGATCGAATTAAAGATCGTGATACTCGTTCTCTACACCGCGTTTATTCTGTTGTATGTGCGTACGGTGACCGCCGGGCGCACGCTTGCTCGAATTCGTGCTCGACGTATCGGCGATATCAATGAAGAGTATTTCCTTCAGAGGCATCGGAGGTCGGCTATCGGGGCGCTTGTCAGTATCGTTCTTTGCATTGTGCTCATTGAAGGACTGGTAAGTATAGAGCGAGTATTTCATAAGGGCGAACGCGTGCAGGAAATTGGCGATCAGTTGCTCTACTTTCACCTCTTCTGTGCAGGGGTGTTTCTTGTCACGTTGTACTTCGCTTTTCGTCCATACACGGGATTAAAAGCCCCGCTTGTGCATCGACGGTTCGCGTACGCGAATCTCGTCTCGGCTGTTTTTGTTTTCCCGACGGGACTCTCTATGCTCTGGTTGTTCTAACGCGACACGGCGCCTCTTTTGGCGCCGTGTTTTTTAGTGCCGTAATCATACACTTTGCGCGAACCTATTTCACACGCGCGGAGCGCGTGTGAAATAGGTTCGCGCAAAGTGTATGATTAGAGCACAAGTAGAGACATTTTCAGGATTAGGAAAGAGGAGCGGATTTTGCAAAGCAAAATCCGCACACTGACCCCCGCGTCCGCCTGCGGCGGAAGCCGTGAAATCCCATAATTCCCCCCAGCGTATGGAAACAACTCAAACCAAAACTAAATGCGTTCTCTATGCTCGCAAGAGCACCGAAGAAGATGACCAGCAAATAATGTCT
>Ga0210009_1001772_pt1 | contig 17213 bp, 26 predicted proteins | sample CryGeyCG2114_065_FD_185457 | JGI IMG/M metagenome (GOLD analysis project Ga0210009, IMG submission 185457) | Groundwater microbial communities from aquifer - Crystal Geyser CG12_big_fil_rev_8/21/14_0.65 (SPAdes) (version 2) | ecosystem: Environmental > Aquatic > Deep subsurface > Groundwater ... | reverse complement strand
ACATTGCCGAATGTATCATGGGAGGGGATTCCATTTTTCAACGACAGTAGATTTGTAAACCATGCTTCTTTTGCTTTGCCAAACGTTTCAATGGCAACCCAGCTGTCGGCACCGCAAATAGATGCAAAAAGCGTGATAAAAAAGATGTCCTTGAGCTCGTGTCGTTTCCGTCTTTCAATGCGTGGGTCTTCAATAGATGAGAAATGTGAGATGATGGATGTGGTTGGAATAGTGAGTGTTTTCATGTTATGAGGCTACCACAAAATGATGTATAAAACATTGTTTTATAAGGATAATTGTTATATTCGTGAAGACAAATTTCGACTAAGAAACGCTCACTCCGTCTTAACCAAATTTAATCTGTTATTGTCGAAATAACCATTTTTGCAACCAATGGCTGCTCATGATTTTAATGCGATTGCCCTGCTACGTACAGCACATTTCTTGCATGGATAATACTGGCCGCTAGTCTCCGCTTCCATGTCAAAACCTACCCCCAACGAACATCTGTATCTGGTCAAATTTCTTATCATGTCGGTCGTGTCCTTCTTCATCGGCACAGTCCACGGCCTGTTGCAGGTTATTCCATCTGTACGCGCATGGCTTGATTCCATAGGCAGCCCATATGGCGGCCCCGGCCATATGATTGATCCGCTGGCCCATGCCCATATCAATCTGGTGGGCGGCGTCACCATACTCGGCATGGCTGTCACTTATTATATGTTACCCAAAATAACCGGCAAAGCGATTCACTCGCACCGGCTGGCGGAACACTCATTCTGGTGGACGACCATCGGAGTAAGTGCTTTTTACATATCCCTGCTTATTTTCGGTTTTATTGAGGGCAACCTGTGGTTAACCGATCCTGCTCAGGTTCCATCTGTACACCGTTTTTACGGGCCTGTTATCTCTGTTGCCGCCTCGGTACTGGCCGTGGGTTTCTGGGTCTATCTGGCCAATGTGATGATGACCCTGAAAGATATTTACAAAAAACATTAGGCAACCGGAAGATCCATGCGACTAGAGTGCGGCTGCCCCTCGGAATTCCCAAACTGGAACAATCAGGATATTGATCTTGGTGCAACCCTCGTCCATGAACAGGGTGCTGCGATGTTCTTTCACATGCCTATCGGGTTTGAAGCCTGCCTGGATCGCCAGCACCATGACATCGAAATACTGGACCTGCATGAGCAGTGGCCCGGCTTCGTGTTAACGCAATCAGCCATGTTCCGTGGACGCATCCTTGCCCTGCTCACCGAGGATAACTCGCCTGCACGCAGAACCTACCGCTTGAAAAACCCGTATATGCTGCGTGTGCGCTTATTCAAGGGTAATATCAGTGACATCAAAACCGCGATCCGCGATATGCAGTCCGAGCTGTTTGATGAGGGACGCATGCCGAAAGATCTCTACCTGAGCTACCTGACCTGCCCCCGCTGCCAGAATAAGCGCGGCGGCACACAGATCATGCTGCTTCGCCACTGGGTTAAAAGCCCGAAGCTCGAACAACGCCTGGCAAAACATCAGAAAACGTAATAACGCTCGGGGCTCCCCTGCTACTTCTCACGCTCCGATTTAAACCAGGCAATAATATCCGCACGATCACGCGCAACGATGGGCGGTAGCTGCATACGCGTATTCGCCTTGACCGCGCGCGGATCAGTGAGCCATGCATCCAGAGCAGCCTCATCCCACACCGCAAACGGCACACCACTGATTGTCGGAGCCCGTCCGTACACCCCTTTGAGTCCCGGTCCGATACTGCGGGAGAGCGTACTGAGATGGTGGCATTGCATACAACGCACCGTCGCCACAATCCTGCCGCGCTCGGGATCAACTGCAAAACCGGAGTCGGCCTGCGCATATGAAACAAAGGGCAGAAACAAGACAATCAACAGACAGCCCCGTGTCAACGGGCAGCCTCCGCAGAGAGCGGAAATATCAGCTCGCCATGCTCACCATTGCGCGTCAGCCGTACATACAGATGGCCATGCTGCACATCTTTCACCGGCAGTGCCCGGCGAAAGACGCCAAGCGCACCATCCGGCATCGCCTGTTTCCACATTGAACCAGAACTATCTGTACGCACCTCTACCAGTAAATTATTAATAAAGCCGCGCTGCTGACGAGCGGCAATAATCAGAAACTCATTCATCCCCGGGCGCACCTGCTCCGGTCTGGTCTCCACCCGCATGGTCAGGTCCTGCCATGATTGCGGTGCTGCCAGCCAAACAGAATCATCTGCCGAACAGGAGGCCAATAACAGTGCACACAGGCTAAAAAGAAAGCGACGCATCAGTTGTCATCCGCCCTGGCATAACGGGTCAGGTAGTCGCGTACACGCACCATATCCGCGGCCATAATGGGAGGTATCCGGCTCTCTATGCGGTGCAGCTGCATGCGGGCAATAACACTCGGCCACTCAGCTGCCGTATGCGCCGAAGGTAAAGACGGTGCATGGCATTGTGAGCACTGGGCATAATAGTTATTAAATAGCGGGCTACCCATATCGGGGTAGTCAGTGCGCTCAGGCGGAGCTGAGCATGCAACCAGCATGACTGCCATACAAAGTGTCGCTATAAAAGCTGGCATCACTTGCCATCTCCCCCATGGCCGGGCATATCAATATCATCATGTTCGGTATCCGAATCCAGGCGTCCGCCGCGATCCGAGCCATACAGATTGACCATGAAAAAAATAAAAATAAACGCCACAATAAAATAGAGTACAGCATACAGGTGCCCTATCGTAAACCAGGCCCGCGCATGATCCGGCCTGTCACCCCAGAACGGCAGGGAGAGGCCAAAGGCCACGATAAGCACCCCTATAATCACCGCATAAAACCATTTCGGCACACGCTTCTGGGACTCAGGAATATGCTCCACCATTTCCCAATCATCCATACCGCGCTTGTTCAGTCGCTCTTCATCGGAGGCATAACCGTAGTTATCTTTAGATGTTTTTCCCCATTCAACGCTGGTCTCGTCCAGTGGTGCCTTATCATCGGTCTGTTTCGTCATCTCAACTCCCTGGCGCAAAATGCGTCACATCAAATACACCCGACCAACCACTGGTGGAAGTGGCATAGACTCGAAAACGGTACAAGCCTTTCGGCAGTGATTCAATCACATGCAGCGCCACATCCTTGCGTCCGGCCGTATCAAAACGAACCCGCGTGGACTGCAACTGATATTGAGCCGGATCCAGACCCTCAATACGCAACGTGATATCCGTCGGATGATATAGTTTGTGGGCAACATTAATACGGTAATCCAGCACCTTGGCCCCGTGCCAGGCCTCGCTGCGATAGACCGAAAATTCATTGTTCTGATAACCCGCTATACCGATCATAAAGAACACAGCACCGATCACAGTAGCCATGGATGAGACCCTGGCGCGGGCAAAAAAGGATGCCACCGACCCCATCTCCTTGCCGCTTTTCTTCGGCTTGTCTTTGTCACCAATGGCAAAGCTGAGCAAGCCCGGGCCTGCCAGTTTTTTACTCTTTGTATGCAATTCATCACAGGCGGTAATGCACTCACCGCAGTTCACACAGGAGTCAAACACCTCGGTCTGCCGCGGATCAATATCGAGAAAGCACGAATCGACACAATAGTGACAGGTTGCACAATGATCACTGCGTGCAATATCGTAGTGAATATGCAACGTCTCCTTCGTCTTGAACGAATGCTGCCACACACGATAAATACACATGTACTTACACATCAGGTGCCTGATCACCACAATATCCAGCATAAATATGGCAACGCAGACCATATAAATCCAGTGCAGGGAACCTGCCAGACGTGTATCCTCTGAAAAGGTGATCAATGACCATATCGCCGATGGTGGATAAAAATAGAGTAGCGGGATCAGGGCAAAAAACATGGCCGGCAATAGTAAGCCGATGGCCAGCAACACGTAGTTCAGTGGCGACTGTTTGCGACTAGCCACCGTCATTCTATCGCCGGACATATCCATCATCTGCGCGCGTCGGCCCAGCAACTTCTCGGTCAGCATATTGGCGTATTCTGAAACAGTATTCTGTGGACACATCCAGCCGCAAAAGACAGAACCGACCAGTGAATACATCATCACCAGCAGACTGGCGATAAATACCCAGAAGCCCATGACAATAAATATATCGGAGAACCAGACCTGACGATCCAGCATGATAAAACCACCAACCTGCGGATCAATGCGAAACAGACCGCTCATCGGGATAACCACCAGCACAAGCAGCGTCAGGTACTGCACCGCCCTGCGGGCGGCGTGTAACTTCGTCGCACCCGCCACATGCTCCTGTTGAACAGGTATCTGTTTTAACGATTCATTTGGGGACATTGGCGAATATTACCTTTCACTGATATATTTAGCCAGCGGACTGACTGCCAGCAGTCGCCGCTGCCACGCAGCAGCAGCCACAGCATGATCCTCCCGCAGCTCCATCGCCATCATCGCGCGCAGGGCCAACTCGTGATCAGGCCTTAGCGCCAGAATGCGGCCAAGTGCGTCACGTCGCGACACACCGTCTGCAGATACGGTCGCAAGTGTGTCATACATGCGATCTGCCAGCGCAAAGCCCGGCCAGCGATCCAGCGGGTTGGCGCGATAGGCCAGGCGCGCCATCTCGACAACGCGACGCTCATCTCCAGCCAGCTCCGCCTGCCACAAACGCACATTCAAGGCTGTCGCTACGCGTGCCCGTTTGAAAGACTGCATCTGCCCGGCCGGTATGCCGAGCATCTGCGCAGCCAGCTCATCCCGGCTCCTCCAGCTCAATAGCCAGCGCCACATAGAAGCGATATCTACACCATCGCCAAAACGGACCCGGGGCAGACTGTATTCAATCACCGGCGCCCACTCATCCTGCAGCGGGGTAGAAAAATCAGGGATCTCTCCCCAGTAGCGCCCCAACCAGGTCCACACCCCTTCACCGCCGCTTGCCTGTAGTTGGGCCGGCAGAGGCATGCGCTGATATCGACTCAGCAGCTGGGATGCATCTGCAGCACGCCCCTGATAACCGACCAGAGCAATACGGTAACCATCTATAAAAAGCGACGCATGCTCAAACACCGAGGCAAAGGTATGCATCACAACCTGAATGGAGGCCACATCGAACTGATTCAGCGCCAGCCATTGCACGAACAGGCCACCATCATGCAAGCGCGCCTTTGCCCGTCTGAACTGCTGCAACGACAACAGGTTCGCGCGCCCGACCATATCGGGATGAAACAGATCACCGACAATCACATCATAACTATGCGTATCAGAGCGCAGAAAACGTCTGGCATCATCATGCACCACATGCATCTGCTTGCAGACGCCGCCATTTACCGGTGCAAACCAGCGGTCAGCCGCATCAATTGCCCCTTGCGACAACTCAACCGCCGTACGCTCCAACCCGTTAAACGGCAGTGATCCGGATGCTGTTACCGCAGTGCCCAGACCAAGAAAGAGTACAGAGCGGGGTTCAGGATGCAGCAGCAGTGGCAAACGTGCCTGATTTTTCTGCACGGTGACTGCCGTCGGATCACTGGAAGCATCCATGCGCTGCAGATCGGAGAGCAGTACCCGCTGCCCGTCAGGTTGCTCTACCACATGCGTAAGCGAAACAGCATCCTCATACACTGACAGGTCCACCGATCCGGGCAGTGCCGGCAATAGATCAGCTACCGGCGGTAGCGCTCTTACGGGCCAAGCGATCATCAGCAGCAGCGGAACCGCCAACCAGAATCGCCTGTCGCTCACCCAGCGCATTCCGCACAACAGCAGCATCAGTGCCGCGACACATAGTGAAAGCGCTGTACCCAGCCATGGAATCAGTATAAATCCGGCCACCAGTGCCCCGACAGCAGCACCCAGACTGTTTGCACCATACCACCAACCGCCCGCCTCAGCCTGCTGTTGATGAAAGCGCCTGGCCAACAACGGCAACCATGCCCCCAGCAGCAGCGTCACCGGCAGCGTAGCGAGGGCCACGGCCCCGCCCTGAGAAAGCATAGCGGCAGCCAGTGAAGAAAACTCGCCCCTGCCAGCCCACTGGCTTATGGCTGGAAGTGCATACTGCCCTGCCACTGCCGCCACTGCCGCCAACAGCGGCATCAGATTAAGCCACCCTTGTGCATGCAGTCGGCGCGCCATCAGGCTGCCCAAACCGATTCCCGTCAGATATACAAACAACAAAATGGCCAGAATATACTCGGTGCGTAACAGCACCATGCCGTACTCACGTGTCCACAACACTTCCAGCATAAGCGCTGCCGCCCCGACACCGGCATATGCCATTAAATCCAGCCAGGCAGGTCGGCTGACTTGCACGCTGCGAATCTGCTGTTCAGTCGCAGAGAGGCGGTGAGATAACAACCAGGCTCCGATAGCCAGCAGCAGTCCGAATGCGGCCACCAGCCACAAGGCCGAGCGCCAGCCCAGTGCAGGCAACAGCAGTAACGGCAGGAGGGCGCCTATCGCACCACCGAGCGCATTCACCCCGTACATAGAGGCCAGTGAAACCCGAATGGCTGAAGCAGCCCTCAGGGCCAGTGGAAATGCAAGGCCCATAGCCAGAGCAGGTGGAAACAGCAGCAGCAGTACACCTGCGCCCTGCAGCCCCTGCCAACCGGCCAGCGACAGATCCGCCCCCAGCATCAGCAACGCGGTATCCAGCCACGGCATGCACAGAGGCAGGAGCAGTGCGTACAGGGCAATCGCCCCTTCCAACAGCGCCAGCAGGGCAAGTGCGTTACGTGCAGAGACCTGTGAGGCACGAGATGTGAGTAAAAAACTGCCCGCACCCAGACCTGCCATAAATGCGCAGACAGTAAACACAACGCCGAAAATGCTGATACCGAACATCAGTGAAAGCATACGCGTCCACAGCACCTCATAAGCCAGCGCGGTCACACCCGTCGCGCCATAGAGGCATAGCAATGCCCACGCCAGTTTGCGCTGATTCAGCAACACGGGCGCGCCCGGAACAGAGGCGAATTCAGACCAATAGCATACAATCTATTCATTCAAAACAGCTTAATGATGAAGCAGGGCGAATGGCAGACAGTCGCACATGAAAGCAGTGAACTCCGGACATGGCAGGCGAAATGCGTGTATATCTGTGTCCATGCGTGACCAACGTGTTTTCTGTCTATTTTTCAGTAATCGCGTTGTTTACCAGGGCCAGAACCAGGCGATGGCAGTAGCTGAGTGCACACAAGCCAGCGTCATACTGAGGCCGGCAAAAATCATATGCGGTATAAACACATCTTTATCAAATACCACCATGGCAATACCGAACGTGGCGGTAAGAAGCAGAAGAACCAGTAGCGACAGACCCATCAGAAACAGAATCTGATGTTTACGTTCGGTTTCTATTTTCCGTTGTGGACTGTCTTCCTCTTCGCCACCACCGAACTGCTGCATCACAGCTTCGGCTGATGTGCTGGTCTGCGTCGACACACCTGCATCTGATACTACCGGTGCCGCAACCCCGATCTGGGCAGAGAATAAAACCAGGACCGACAGTAGCAGTGCGGAAAAAAACCTAGGCATGATCATTGCCCTCTTCGTCGTCTTCACGACGTAATGCATTGCGCCAATATAGAACAGCCATCAGCAACATCGGCGCAAAGACCATAAAGAAGAGAAAGATGAAAATAATCCATGGTGTATCAATGGATACATGCAAAAATCGATAGCTGTCCAGTGCCCATGCGCTGGCAGGTGCCAGCAGTGCGACCATCAGTAACAGATTGCGCCAAATCGTCATCATCTATTTCTCCTTGTCCTTATCGACATCCATCGCACAGCGAAATCCAAAAAAATCTGAGGCGTAATTAGGCAGCGCATAGTTCCGGTGATAACTGGTGGTAGACAAGGGATCACTTTTCCATGACCCGCCTCGCATCACGCGGTAAACAAGCACCTCTTTTTCATCGGAGCCACGCTGATAATTCGGATCCAGAGCCTTGGGTTCAAACACATCCGATTTTGCACCAGTGCCGGGATAGGGTGCAAATTGATCGGCCACCCATTGCTGCACATTGCCAGCCATATCCATAACCCCGTAAGGACTGGCACCCTGTGGGTATTCATTCACCGCCGAGGTATGACGCACCTTATAGTAGGTATTCAGGTTATCGGGGTTCATCTCATCACCCCAGGGCCACCTTCTGGCATCCGTACCGCGAGCAGCCTTTTCCCATTCCGCTTCGGTAGGCAGTCGCTTTCCGGCCCAGGCACAATAATCACGGGCATTGTACCATGAAATCATCGTCACCGGGTGCAGTGCCATGCCGGCAACAATGCGCCCTTCATCCCAATTCAGCGGCGGACGGTAATGCTCTGCGGCTACAAAACGGGCGTATTCAGCCTGAGTCACCAGATATTTATCAATTTTGTAAGCCGGCATACGCACCAGATGAGCAGGCTTGTTCTCATCATTAGTACGAGGGTCATCACTGCCCATAGTAAATACACCGGCAGGCACCGTTACCATCCAGCCCAGATCACGCCACTGCTCTTCACTGAGCAGACCGGCTGTCTGGTCAATGGTATAACCGGCCGTATCGCCACCAAGATTTTCGTGCGTTGCCTGAAGATGAATCTCTTCACCCGCGGCGCGAATATGCTGCTGCATATCTACCGCTTCATAACTCGATTTGGCCTGCATTTCATCAATGCGCATTGAGCCCAGTTCAATCACATGCAGTGATCCGCCAATCATGGCGACAGTGATACAACTGATCAGCGTAGCCATCAGCAGACGCTGACGGCGCCGTTTCTGTTTTCCGGTTATTTGTGGGCGTTTCATTTGCGGAGGCTGTCCGCCTGATCACGATCATCGTCCGGTAGAGCGACTGCATCCGGTGCCGGGCCATAGCGATGCAGCCAGCCGGTACGTCTGCGTACAATAATTTCACCTATGAAGCCACCGACGGCACAAAACTCCATTTGCAGGATCATAAACATCACCCACAGTCCCCACGGCAGTAGCTCGACGCCAGCAGGCAGCGTGGAATGAATACTCTGATAGTAGCCGAACAACAACACGGCCAGAGGTGGGAAATGAGCCAGATATTTGGCGCCATATCCGTAAATCATACCAATCACAATTCCGGCTGCCACAGGTAGCAATGTCATGGAGAGAATCCAGCTACCACTGAATGTTGCAATGCCGGTAAACCAGTCCAGATGTACACCTAACCCCAGAAACCCCGCCTGTATCATAATACAGCCGACGACAAAGGCAGCCAGCCCTCTCAGCCAGACCGGCGCCCACTGCACATGCACGACATCCATTGCAGCCTCATGATTTATAATTGCTTTTGGCTCACTTGCTTGATTCATTATTTACCCGTTAATTTTTTCTGTTCGGCCTTGCGTGTCTCATCCAGATACCAGTCCCGCACTTTCAGACTGGAGAAGTAGTTGGAAAGCAGTCGCCGGTCATCTTCGGACAACGATGCGTATGAGGGCATTTTGTAATCATCCTTCAACCTGCTGGGTAGAATCGATTGAGGATTTTCACTGGAGAAATAGAGATAAAGCCACTCCTCTGTCCGTAATGAACCGATACCATCCAGACTAGGAGCGGGAATTGAGTCGTATATATTTTTCACTGACCATATTTTATGACAACTACGGCACTGCAGTTTTTTATACAACGCATCGCCTGATCGGGATAAGGCGGCATTAGCAGTCGAATAGTATGGCAGGCCGCGTTCAGAGACATCCGGCTGGTTGGGATAGAGTGCGGACTGTATCACAGCCGCAATAAACACACCTGCCAGCAGAAAGATGGCCGTATTGACAACGGTCATCCAGTTCAATCGTTTCAGCATGGCTTACTGCTGGTCCCTTGCTTCAGCTTCGCGCTCTGCAAGCAACTCTGTGCGACGGGCTTCCTGTTTGGCATTAACCTGTTTGTATTTGGAAAATTCCTCAGGTGTCATCTTGCTCTCGTCATTATCATCAAATACCAGATATTTAATGTCTTCATCAAACTGCTCATTCCGGGCTGCCCAGCGAATACCGAAGGCCACACCGATAAGTATGGCTGCACCACTGATCAGCCATATATAAATCGTCCATCCGTCCTGTAATTCTATTCCAAACATTGTTACCTCCTGAGGCGTACTTTCTAGTTAGAATAAAAAACCATCCAGCAATTGTAGCGCGGCAAATGCAATTGATGCAAACACACCAAGCACAATCATGATCAGCAGCACCTTCTCACCAGTCTTAAGCGCTGCACCCTGACCAGTACGTGCATAGACTGCAATAATACCTAAAAAAACCGCAATTCCGACCATCAGAAAGACGAAGATGAAAACACTGTAGCCGTGACTTCGCATGCTTTCGATGCCCAGATCAAAGGTCTGCTCAGCTACTTCTGCAGCCATTACAGATGTTGTTGCCGGCAGTAGTGCCAACAGCGACATGGTTAATCTTTTTAGCAGTGACATGTTCACTCCAATCATTATTTACGAACCATACAGCTACAATGATGCAAATCAAATATTACTATAATAGAATATATTTATTCATGAGGTTTTCGCCGCCTAACTCTAGTACAGTTGAAAGTAACGTCGACATGCAATACCGCCCTACATGCACAGACAAAAAAAACGCCGCCCGAAGGCGACGTTTCTTTGTTCAGACTTAAACCTTGATCAGAACGTATTCTTACGTGGATCAGGCGTTCCCTTCTTGTGCTTGTCAACAAACAGACCATAGATCACTGGTATCAACAATGCCAGTGTAATAACCAGGGCGCCTGCTATTTGTGGATTATCCAAATCAATCATACTCAGTCTCCTTAATGCGCAATGGTGTGGTCTGGACGCCAGCTGAAGTGCGGCAGACGTTTAACGGTGATAATCACAGCCAGACAAAAGAAGATAAACCACCAAACAGCAATGGTATAACCCTTATCCCACCAAGGCTGCTTGGCAGAGATGGTTCCATCAGGCAAAATGTTAAAGAAATTGGCTTTAATTACATCAGGACCAATCACACTATACTCTTCCAGATCAACACCGGCATGCTGCAATTCAACAATCTGCGGTGCAACCACACGCAACTGATCCAGATCGATCGGATGCTGCGCACGCTGGAACGTATATGGTGAATCGAAATGCTCCAGTGAGTCTTCAATCATCGCCATCGCACGCGAGTTAGCTTCGTTATGGGTGATGGATTTATCATTCATCACTTCCTGTACCATAGATGAGTTCATCAAGGATACATAGTCCGCGTAGATCGCTGCTGTAGGACGCTGTCCGTACAGGGGAAAGGTCAGTGCCATTGCCGTAAAGTAGGTCAATATCAGCAGACCGATTACCGGGCGAGGAAGTGGATTATTATTCTCCGCAATACCACCCAGGCTTTCATGCTCCCATGTATGCTTCGCATCATTATTCTGGTCCTCTGATGTTAACGTATGCAGAGGCCGGTTAAATATCCATGCCATTATATATATCCCTCCCTTATTTCAGATTAAGCACAAAGTCGATCAGCATGCGTGCTTCACTGTCAGATGCAGGTGTTGGTACTTCCGGTGGATAGATACTACCTTCGGCACCAGCTGCGTACGCCATATATTCCTTATCCCATGCATGCAGATCAATCGTGTTGCCTTCTGCATCTTTTGTACCCCACAGGTAATCATAACGAGGCATGATGGAGTGCGGCTGTACCAGGCGAGGATTGAAGAAGTGCATTGTCATCCATTCGCGTGATGAGTTACGTGAACCAACATGCAGCAGATCAGGCGCCTTACGGTCGGAACCGAATGTTGTTGGAGACTCACCATTGAAGTCACCAACCAGAGGTGGACGACCGAATGTCTGCCAATCCTGTGTCTGCTCTGGCAGCAGTGTATGACACCACCAGCAACCTTCACGTACAAACATCGTCTTGCCGGAACCGGCCAGCAACTGCTGATCAGAAGCTTTCAATACCGCATCAGCAGTCCAACCACGTGTTGCAGTGGCAAACTCGATATATGGGGTATCATCTGCATCAACACGCACCAGAAAGACGCCACCGGCCTCTTCACTGGCTTCACCGACGCGGCCCTTGTCGCGCGATACTTCCTGAACTTTCTCACCCAGGATATTGTCGTGGGTCAGGCCGTTAGGAAAATGTGTACCCGCTGGAAAGACATAGGCATTGGTCTTGTCAATTGCAGCACCAGTCCTTGGGTCCTTGCTAAGTACAACCTTGATCGGTTTGTCCTTACCCTGCAGAAATGGATCGTAATAGTTAAAGCCGGTTTCCCAGCCATAGGTCAACTGCTTTTCAAGCGCCACTTTTGTAGATGACATGCTTGAAATGTCAATGCCTGGCAAAAATATGGTTACAAACATCGAGAAGCTCAAGGCGAAGCCAAACATCATGCAACCGATTTTATATTCTCTAAAAGCCACGGATATTCCTCCCTTTTATATTAAAACTATGATAACAGGGCCGGCCGATGCCGGCCCTGTGCATTACCATTTATCGTGTATAAGCTATTTCTACCGGCTGACGTCCAACAGGAATCACAGCACCAGCGCGGGCAGTCATTACCATATTGTACATCCAGATGATGTTACCGAAGAACACCATCGTACCACCAAGCCAGCGTACGATCATGTACGGATGCTCAGCGATCACCACGTCAACATACGGCACTTCGTAGATCTTGGCAGCGCCCTGGATCAGACCGGAAATGGTCATTGAGACCCAGTACAGGGAGAAGCCGATCAGCAGCATCCAGAAGTGGAAGTTGGCCAGTGATGCGGAGTAGAGCTTGCGACGCAGCAGAACCTGCATACCGTAGTAGACAGATGCAGCTTCAGCGAAGGTCGAGAAGCCCAGCAGCGCCAGATGAGCATGCGCCACGATCCAGCCGGTACCATGAATGTACCAGTTGATAGCACGAGTCTGCTGGAAGCCGCCCTGCATGTTCAACGGGATAGCAAGCAGTACGCCGGTAATGGTGAACTTGATCTCGATGTTGGATACGAACAGTGACCACTTACCCTGCATTGTCAGCAGAATATTACATACGTAGGCGACAGCCGGCACCAGAATCAATACGCCTTCCACTGATGCGAATGACTTCAGCCATTCTGGCAGTGGAGAGCTCATCAGGTGATGTGCAGCAGGTGTGGAGTAGAACACTACGATTGACCAGAAGTGCAGATGACCCACGCGATGTGAATAGAGCGGGTTACCGGTAATCTTCGGCACAATGTAATAGGTGATAGCAGCTGCCACAGGGGTAATCAGCAGACCCAGAATGTTATGGGCGAACCACCAGGTCATGTACGCTTCATTCAAACCGGTCAGATGGAAGAACTCCGGCAGATTACCAACCAGGAAGGTGATCACAGTCATGAACATACAAGCGGCAAAGAACCAGTTTGTGGTATAGATACCCTGGGTACGACGGTTGATGATCGTCATCCAGACATTCAGCGACCATGGCACTACCATAATAAATGCGATGTACAGGTCGATTGGCCAGATATGATCAGAATACTCACGACCGGACGTAACACCAGCCCACAGCAGAGACAGAGCCAGCACGAGGCCTACGTTATACAGCATGCAGTTCCAGACACCGAGCTTCTCGGACCACAGCCTGGTGTTACCAAGTGCAGGCGTGATGTACATCATGGATGCAGCAAATGCCATGCCGATCCAGCCGAAAATTACCGCATGCACGTGAACCTGGCGCATATGGCCAAACTGCAGAGCATACAATCCATGATACCAATCTGGAAACGCCAGCTTTGCGGCGTTAAAGGAACCAATACCGGTACCGATAATAAACCACGCTATGGATGATATTCCAAAGAACAGTGCAGCTGTTCCCTGTGGAATATTCTCCTCTTTTGAAAATAAATACTTAAGCATCTTCTACAGACCCCCTATGATATATAACTGCATTAATCGTGTGCATCTTCATCATGTTGGCCGGGCATCAACAGATACCATGCAAACCACATGCTCGAAAATGCGAGTGCAACACCTAGAATTGAAGCAATCGTACTCATATTATTCCTCCGTTAACCCTTCGATAATTGCGTGCTGTTTCAAGGCATAACCAAGAATCAACACGAAGGCGATCCCAAAGATGAACATAATCCAGTCCGCAGTCCCCTGATAGGTTCGTGGATCATATGGATCCATAAACCACATTCCTGCCTCGCCAAATGGGCCACGCCCTACGGCAAGCAGAAACGCGCATGTAAACACCGAGCCATTGCCCATGCCGGTGGTCATGCCAGCGATGATAGTTAACCATACACTTTTCATTCAGCCCTCCTCTCTTTATGAATTCAACATGAATTCCCTTTAATAAAAGGCACGCTAGCTCAGCCAATACCCATGTCAAGAATATTCATCCCGACCGGATTAAAAACCAACACCTGCCCCGTTGATGCCTGCCCCGCAAATCAAACAGGGTCGCCTGCAGCTTCCATGCCGCAGACGACACTGAGCCTGAGTCTAATGGGATACTATTATTTGAAATTTACACCGCGAATCAACTCTTTTTCACAGCACAACGTGCGAATATGACCAACCATCTGGGTCAGCTCTTCTTCGGTAAATACATCGCCCCAGGCCGGCATCTTGACCGATTTGTTGACAGCAGGACCGCCAAACTTGATAGCCTTGTAGATCTCCGTATTGGTACGTGTCATCATATATTTATTGTCACTATGATCACGCGGCCGCACATTCATGGCGGGCACATTAACCCCGTCACCCTTGCCATGCATGCCATGACACTGCATGCAGTAGCTCTTGTAGTTCAGGTAAGCCTCTTCAGCCATGACAGCCGATGGCAATAACCAGGCCACAACAGCTGTAGTCATCACAAGCCTAATCGCTCGTTGCATGGTAATCCTCCTTGGCAAGCAGAATCAGGTAATTCACAATTTTCTGTAAATCCTCCGGCTTGACGTTTCCGTTCGGCATCCAGATCTTTGGATCCCAGTTTCTCGGCCGCTTGATATAACTAAGCATAAACTCAGGCTGCAGCCTGCTCCCTGCCGTATATAACTCAGGCCCGGTATAACCGCCGAATCCAGGTTCGATCTGATGACAGGATTGACAGCCATAGACCTTGTCGATCAGCACCTCACCCTGCTCAAGGGTCACCGTCTTGCTGGTATCCAGCATCATACCGGCAACCTGCTCTTCATTCGCCTTAAGCTGCATCAATGCATCAGCAACCACTTCCGCTTCAGCACCTGTCAGAATATCATGCCTGAGCGGCTTGAGGACAGCACCCCAAAGAACGTCAAACTGCTTGGCATCTTTTTTTGTATCCTGATGTTTTTTTGGCGTTGAATTGATTGTGCGCAGATAATTCACGCCTGCCGGACGAAGCCGCTCCGGCTTCTGCAACCAGCTCACCAGCCACTCACGACGAAATTTATTGCCTGCATAAAACAGATCAGGCGCATCACGCTTCCACAGATCACGAATCGTCTGTGGTGCCGGACCGGTCAGATCATGGCACTCTGCACAACGCTGATTGAGTATCTCCGTGCCGTCCTCACCTGCGCTGACAAGCGCAGGTGAGATAGCAACAGCCAGAAGAATTGAAAACAGAACTCGTTTCATTCTCGCTCCCTAGTTATGGCGACTGCCACGCTTCTCTTTCACAGGCTTAACACCACGCAACCGCGGCTGCTCAAACAGGCCATAGCCTTTTTTCATCGATTCCTGAAAAAAGAAGTCCGGGTCATAGTCTTTGTCCTTCCAGACATACCAGCTATCCATTGGTGTGCCTTCATATTCCTGAACGGTAATCGGACCACCGGGGAATTTACCACGCGCGGTCACATGCTTATCGACATGATCATGGAAAATAAACCGCCCCTCTTTGTGGTTAGCCGTATAGATGGCATCGTAGCGCTCACCCGGGCCAAACATGATTGTTTCCGATTTATAGGGAGCAGCCAGCGGCAGGCCGTCTTTATGTGTGACTGTCCAGTCATGACCATGGATATGCATGGAGTGAATTGCGCCACCGGCACCAAAGAAACGTACACGCACCACATCACCGGTCTTCAGGCGAATAGGCTGGGTATACGGAAATGAACGGCCATTGACCGAGAAATAATCTTCCGTGTCATACGGAGTTGAACCGGTACCATATTTATCAGCATTGGCCGATTCCCATGTCGACATCATCATCAGCACATCTTTTGTAACTGTCTTCTCCAGCGCTGTAGGATTGGCCGGATCAATAATAACCGGTCCCCACATACCGCGCACACCGACATGCTCATTTACATTCACATGACAGTGATACCACAGTGTGCCCGGACGATCTGCAATCATTTTATAGGTAAACGTTTCACCCGGCTTGATAGGCTCCTGGGTAATCCCCGGCACACCGTCCATGCGCCATGAACCAGTCTGATGAAAACCATGCCAGTGAATGGTATGGGAAAGGGATGTATTATTGGTGACGTGAATAATCAGGTCATCGCCCTCTTTGGCATGAATAAGCGGACCGGGCACCTGACCATTGAATGCGAATACCTTGTAATTCAAATCCGGCGCGACGGGAAGCGTCACCTCGTCGATTGTCATTTTCATCTCGCGTGTCTCTGCTTGCGCCGGCGTTGCCGCCAGCAAACAGGCAAAAGCCAGCATCGATAATGAAATCAGCTTGCTAAATCTAGTCATCATACACTCCTCCTGAGTCTCCAATTTAATGTTAAGGAAACTTAATTTGAATGCAAACCATAATTGCATCTTTTAAAGATGTAAAGAGGATGCACGATTAAAGTTGCTAACGCGCGTACGATTGTAAAAGGGAGGATAACGCAGCCGGCAACAGGCTTGCATTCTGCACGGTGGGATTCATTATTCGCGAATGATAGAGCGCATGAAAGAGTTACTTGTTTATGGTGTCAGCGGCATCGCTTCACTGTTTATATTCGGTTATTGTGTACACATATTTGTTGGCGGCCTGGTCAGCGAGCAAACCGAAATCATATTGATCGCAGCCGTCGTACTACTCGGCGCAGCGGCCATCGCCTACTTTGTCTGGGATACCATTCGTCGCACGCGCTAGCCTGAATAATTCATAAACCTTTCAGGCGACCGATTAATATTGTTCACAAAATGGTTTAGTCTTATGCAATCGCCGTTATTTCGGCTCTGTTTTCTTTTTTTCGATTTTTTCGTATACATGGCGCAGC
>Ga0210009_1001771_pt1 | contig 17215 bp, 13 predicted proteins | sample CryGeyCG2114_065_FD_185457 | JGI IMG/M metagenome (GOLD analysis project Ga0210009, IMG submission 185457) | Groundwater microbial communities from aquifer - Crystal Geyser CG12_big_fil_rev_8/21/14_0.65 (SPAdes) (version 2) | ecosystem: Environmental > Aquatic > Deep subsurface > Groundwater ... | reverse complement strand
AGGTGTTGGTGCCCCAAAAACGGAATTGATAATGATTGTCACCATAATATTGGCCAAAGGAGCTGTCGAGCATGCTTCCGTAAAGCATTTCAAGGTTCACATGGGATTGATTCTCCGGGGCGGTGAGATTGACTGCGTTGGTTAAAGGTACGGTTGTCTCACCGTCGCTCAAGTGCAGCTTGTTCAATTCCAGTGAAGAGGTATTGATTTGGGTGCTAAAATTGACGGTGAGGAGATTGGTATCAAAACTGTAGGCAGCGCTGGTGACAGTGGTTTGCCCTCGCCCGAACTGAAAAAGTGTCATAAACAGGAGTGTGAAAATTGTAGCTGAATAATGACGAAATAGGGGACGGTTCTTCATCGCACACGCTCTCTTTTTAAAAGTTAAATTTGGTTTCGCGTAAATGGCAGTAACATAGCCAATTCCAATTAATTCCTGATTTGTCTCTCTAGCTTAAACTCGGGGTGAAGCTATGAATTATATAAATTTGCGCAATAATTTTTTTCAAAGAACCGGAGAAAATTTGTTGAATAATTTCAAAAAGCTCAATTCATCCTTCTCCCCTGTGTACTGAACCTGCATATTTAGCACAAGACTGAATCGAATCGAAGCGGGAGCACGATATGCGATTTTCGCGATGGCTTGTTGGGTATTTCGGATTCATCCAAATCATTCACCTTCTAACCCTTATTCTGGCCGGGGTCCAATTGCTGCATACGGGTACGGTGGGCTTCCCTGCACCACCACCCCTTGATGGCTGGCCTACATCCGCGATCCCGTTCTTGTTGGCAATGGGGTTCACCGACGCCATTCTCATCATCATTTCGGAAATTTTTGTCCTTGGATTCTTCAAACAAAAAGCCTGGGCAATGAAAATTGGCCTGGTTGCCCTGTCGGGATCAATGGCAACCGCACTGGTTTTTGCACTGGCGACAATTCCTTCCGGTGCGTGGTGGCTGCATCCGATTGCCTACGGCGGGATGGGGGTCCTGTTTATTCCCTATGTGATACTGTTTATTCAGATACTGAAACAAAAAATCATCCAACCAACGGAGGGGTAATGGAAGCAGCAACATTCTATACTTGGGCAGCGGAGGCTTCAAAGTTTATCCTGTACGTGATCTATCTGATCATGATCGGGATCGGCTTGTATCAGCGCAAACAGGGTAATACCAAATGGGCAGGCTGGATTCACGCAGTTGTATTTTTGAATTTCATTATCGGCGGACTCTACGGCGGTGCCAGAATGCTCACTACCGACCCGGAAAATAACATGCTGATCCGGCGTATGTTTGCCTGGGAGGCGTACTTCTGCTTTGCCTGTGCTAGCTTTTATTTTCTGGCATTGTATCTCGTGCGTCCCCGAAAATCCATCACCGAATAGCACCTGCCGGAGAATCTCATGGTGAATACTTTGTCCCGTAGCAACAGTCACAAATGGGGATTGGTGATAGGAGCAACCTTGTTCCTTTTGCTGATTATTTTTCTGGATTTTGGTGAACAGTTTCCACACGCCGGTACGATGGCAGCCATTTCAGCCCTGATGGCGATCTGGTGGGTCACCGACGCCATCCCCTTATTCGCCACGGCGATGTTACCCCTCATTCTGCTGCCTTTATCCGGGATTCTCAAGGCAGATGACACCGCCCATCTGTATGTGAACAGCACCATTTTTCTATTTATCGGCGGGTTCATGATCGCACTGACCATGGAAAAATGGTCACTCCATAAGCGGATAGCCTTGACCATTATCCGGACCATCGGCGGCAGTGCGGAACGCATTATCCTGGGATTTATGGTTGCGGCGGCATTTTTATCCATGTGGATCTCCAACACTGCTACGGCGGTGATGATGGTCCCCATCGGGATGGCGATTATTAATCAGATGGAAGAGCAATTCGGTGCCAGTGAAACCCGAAAATTTGCCACAGGCTTGATGCTGGGAATAGCCTATGCCTGTTCTGTCGGTGGCGTCGCAACACTGGTTGGCACACCACCGAATCTGGCATTCGTTCGCATTTTTCAGATCACTTTTCCACAGGCGGAGCCGATCTCATTCGGAACCTGGATGTTGATGGGCATTCCACTGTCCATCATCATGCTGATCATTATTTGGCTCATGATTACCAAATTATTTTATCGCGTACCCCAAACAATCCACGCTGATTCTGATGTCATTGAGGCAGAGTACGCTAAGCTGGGTCCCATGCAATACGAGGAGCGGGTGGTCTTCACTGTTTTTGTGATGACGGCTCTGCTCTGGATTTTTAGAACACCATTAAATGTCGGTAGTCTGACGCTGCCAGGTTGGTCGCAACTCATTCCTTATGCTGCAATGATTGATGACGGAACTGTAGCGATTTTCATGGCTTCTACTTTGTTTTTCATTCCGACCCGTTCGGCAAATGCCAAAACACCCATGATTATGGGATCAATGGTGGTCCGGCGTCTGCCATGGAACATCGTGCTGTTATTCGGTGGTGGATTCGCCCTGGCAAAAGGGATGCAGGTTTCCGGGTTGTCAGAAATAATCGGCGGAAGCCTGGCGGGGCTGGAAAATGTCCACCCGATTGTCATCACGCTGGTGATTTGTACAGCCATCACATTTCTGACGGAACTGACTTCTAATACCGCAACGACTCAGATGATTTTACCCATCCTGGCCTCGGTGGCAATCGGAATGCATATCAATCCACTCCTGCTCATGATTCCGGCTACGTTGGCGGCATCCCAGGCATTTATGATGCCCGTAGCCACACCACCGAATGCGATCGTGTTTGGCAGTGAACGAGTGGAAATTCGGGATATGGCCAAAATTGGATTTTTTATCAACCTGGTGGGTGTTCTGGTGATTACTCTGGTTTTTTATTACTTTGGCAGGATGGTTTTCGGGTTTGATCCGGCACAATTCCCTGTTTGGGCGGAAACAGCAACTCAGATCATACCCTAACGCAACGCCGTATTGAGAGGAAATCCAGCGGTGGCAAATCGTGAACAACTCCAACTATTAAAACTCAGTGTCATCGGCTGGAATTTATGGCGTGAAGACAATCCCGAAATCATTCCGGATTTTAGGGGTGCTGACCTGCGCGGGTGTATGCTCACCGGTGCGAATCTACGGAATGCTCAGCTCCAAAATGCGAATTTACACGCGGCGGGATTAATGCAAGCGGATTTGCGGGGTGCTGATTTGACCAACGCCAATTGCTCAGAAGCGGATTTCATAGCAGCTAACCTCACCGGCGCTGTTACAACCGGCACCAATTTTCACGAGGCTGACTTTACGGGCGCACGGAAAGATGACGGTATTTTGAGCAACAACGGATCACTCCCCCCGGGGTAAAAATCTACAAACCCACGCTGCCCAGAATGATCCAACTAAAATGAAGCGGAAATCCGATTAAATTCTGCAATTCGATTTTCGACTGGGTTTCTGACCAATAAATATTCACGAATCCCGGGGAATCCCTTTCAGACGAAAACCAACCATCCGGATCACTCATCTCAACTGTGGGCAGAGCGCCGCGTAAACTGTATATGGCATTCGGTCCACCGCTGGAGTTGATAATCAGAACCCCGTTAATCGCGCTGCTAATTTCTGCAACCGCACCGCTGTCAACAGCCGCGGTTTCACCCGTTATCGGTGTCCCGAAAATGGTACCCTGATCCCAGTTGTTGTGGTCATAGACGGCATAGCTGATACCATTAAAATCATCTCTCGGCACATAGATTCTTGGGGTCAAACCGGCACCGATTGATTGTGCACCGAGCGAGTTTAGCATGAAGACGTTGCTAATGACAATCGGGTAGGTCGTGCTATCCAGTGAAAAGGCAGTTCTCGGCGATCCCTGTTCTCCGGCAAGGATCATGGAATTCGAAATGATTCCGCCACGAATACCGTGTAAATAGACACCGTTTGTGGATTGGTTTCCTTCAGAATTAGCCGCTCCGAAAATGTTATCAATCACCAGGTTTTGCAGTGCCTGGTTGTGCCTGATGTGAATGATATTTCCATTAGCACCAGAAGAAGATTGTTCCCACCTGATATTTTCCAGTTTGAGATTCAGTGAGGTCTCAGTTGTCGTCGTGTCATTCCAATAGAGACCATTTTCACCGCAAACCCAAGCTTGGTAACCATCAAATATGACATTGGTTAAATTCACACCGCTGGCAATGCGTACACAAGCTTGTGTGGATGCGGGTCCCTCTTCCACCCCCAGATACAGATCGGAAAAGTGGCCATGATCAATATCGATGGAGGCGTTGGGATTGTCCTCAATCGAGATGGGGATGTCCGCAAAAATTGTTGATTTACTGACGGAAAGGATGTCCCGTCCTTGATATTGAATACCAATGGATGTGTTTCCGGTCCATGACCCTATCGTGATGTTCTCAATATCCATAACACCAGCATCTGTAACACGAACGGCGGTCTTTTTTACACTCGACGTGCCCAGAATACTTAAGTCGCTCAAAGAACACTGATAAAGCATCTCATCAGTCCCTTTACTGAAATTGAATACGATGCCGGAATCAGCGTAAATAGTCGTTGTATAAATTCCTGCACCCTGGATTTGAATGCGGTCTCTGTTTACCTGAATCGTACCGTCAAGATAGATGTTCCCCTCAGGAATGAGCAAATGCGCACCATTTCCCGTAACGGCATTTATGGCAGCCTGAATGGTTGCGGTGTTGGCTCGTTTATCCGCAAGCGTCACGTCAAGTCCAAACACGATTTGACCAAACTCCTGAATGTCTATCCCTGAGTTCGAACTACCCGAAACTTCAATATTCGTGATCTCGTAGATAATTTTCTCGGTGCAGCTTTGCAACAGAAGACCGATTAGGGCGGAAATCAAAATCATGAATGAGGATGCGTACTTCACAATGACTGTCTCCTTTTCAAAGAAAAACATTTACGATTCCCAGGAATCAGGTGTTTTTTAAAAAAAATGTCTCCAACTATCTGTCTGGTTAAATGTCAGTATATCCCGCCAATGTGATATTGTCAATAGCGATCAAGTTGGAACACCTCTGAATAGGGAAGAAAAGTCATGGGGCTTACCCGAATCAAATCCAGGAAACTTTCCTTTGAATGACTTGAAATTTCTAAGTTTATGGAGATATTTGAGCGTCGTGAAGTAATTAAAAATAAAATAAATTATCGTCATTGAATAAGGGAGTAGAAATGGAAGCACTCACAACCTGGATCGGCCAAATTCACTGGGAGATACTGGTGATCGGGGTCATCGAAGTCATTCTTATCTTAATCGGGACGCGCATCCTGTTGGCAGTTTTGCATAGAATTATCCAGGGCACTCAGACGCGCGTTCTGAAATCACACCAGAAAGAGAATTCTGGCAGTGAAACTGAAAAACGGCTGAATACCCTGTTCACACTAATCTGGCAGGGAATTGCCCTTGCTGTTTGGCTGACCGGTGCTTTGATCATTCTGGACAAGATTGGGATTGAAATTGGTCCCATCCTGGCTGGCGCCGGGATTCTGGGTCTGGCGGTTGGTTTTGGCGCTCAGAATCTGGTAAAGGATGTGATTTCCGGATTTTTCATCATTTTGGAGAATCAGATTCGGGTAGGGGATGTGGCGATTCTGGACGGGACCAGCGGTTTGGTTGAAAAAATCAATTTTCGGACCACCGTGTTGCGGGATTTGTCCGGAGTGGTGCATGTTTTTCCAAATGGTTCCATCAATCTCATCAGTAACATGACCAAGGAATGGTCTGCTCATGTGTTTCAGATTGGTGTGGCTTATAAAGAGAACACGGATGATGTCACGGCACACATTAAGCAAGTTTTGGCCGATTTGGCGCAGGATGCGGAATTTGGTCCGTTGATTCTGGAGGAGCCGGAGATTTTCGGCGTAGACCAGTTGGGTGATTCAGCGGTCGTGATCAAAGGTCGCGTCAAAACAGTTCCGGGTGAGCAGTGGAAAGTTGGTCGGGAGTTTATCCGGCGTGTGAAGCTACAGTTTGATGCCCATAATATTGAGATTCCATTTCCCCATCAGACCCTTTATTGGGGAGAAGGTCAGAACCCGACAGGATTGGTGCAGAATTTGAAAAACGGTTAAAACCGTTATCCGCAATCAGTCGTTTGTTACTCTCAACCACCCGAATGAATTCGGCTGCTCATTCACCAATTTTATCACAACCGCTCATCGCAAAATCGGAAACCAAGTTGGCTTCGCGAAACTTGGTTTCGGGTGAGTTCTCTGGCTTTGTTTTTGCCGATTTGCAGTTAACATTTGTGAAAATTATTAACAAACTAGATCCGGTCGGGGGAGATGTCTGGCTGATCAGGTTTGAGGTAAGGGAGATTGGGAGATGACAGACTTTAAGCGAAGCCGTTTCGTGGCGCCGTTGGGAATCATGGCAATTCTAACCGGATGCTCATTTTTACAGCCGACCGCCGAACCGGTGATGGAAATTCCAGCGCCTCCAGCATTGATGCTGATGGATCAACCCAGAACCGAGCGTGAATTTCGTGCTGCCTGGGTTGCCACTGTTGCGAATATTGACTGGCCGAGCAAGCCGGGTTTAACCACCACCGAACAACAGGCGGAAGCGCTGGTCATTTTAGATTCGGCGGCACTGCTTAATCTGAATGCCATCATATTTCAGGTCCGGCCACAGTGCGACGCGTTGTATAACAGCAAACTTGAACCCTGGTCATTTTATCTGACAGGGGAGCAGGGCAAAGCGCCGGAGCCCTATTACGATCCGTTGAAGTTTTGGATTGATGAAGCACACAAACGGGGGCTGCAACTCCACGCCTGGTTCAATCCGTATCGGGCACATCACCCGGCAGAGGGCGAAATTGGTGAACACTCCATCGTTAAAACACGTCCGGAACTGGTAAAAAAATTGGCTGATGACGGCTTCTACTGGCTCGATCCGGCCAAAAAAGAGACTCAAGGCCATTCACTGGCCGTGGTGATGGATGTGGTGGAAAATTACGATGTGGACGGGATTCATTTTGATGATTATTTCTATCCCTATCCCTCTTACGTGACCGGCGGCGACTTTCCGGATGATGATACCTGGGCGGAATATCTGGCCGGTGGGGGAACACTTTCCCGCGGGGATTGGCGTCGGGACGCGGTGAATACATTCATTCGTGAACTCTATCAGCGAATCAAAACCGAAAAACCCTGGGTGCAATTTGGACTGAGTCCATTCGGAATCTGGAAACCCTCACACCCGGAATCAATCGCCGGGTTCAATCAGTATGAGCAGCTTTACGCAGATGCAAAATTGTGGTTGAATGAGGGCTGGGTTGACTATTTCACGCCACAACTTTACTGGCCGATTGCTCAGATTCCTCAAAGTTATCCGGTTTTACTAGGATGGTGGGAGCACGAGAACACGCTTCATCGCAACCTCTGGCCGGGTGTATTTACAAGTCGGGCGCGGGAGGAAGGTCGGGCATTAGAAATTGTTAATAAGATAATGGTGACGCGTGGAATGCTTCCGGAGAGTCCGGGAATCGTTCATTTCAGTATGAAAGCGCTCCAGAAAAACTTTGGCGGTGTGTCGGACCGCTTGATAAATGGACCCTACGCGCAAAAAGCACTGCCACCGCGGTCTCCCTGGTTGGACGACATCGCGCCATCCCCTCCCCGGGTGACGGTCACAATGGCGGAAGAAGCGAATCAACTCAACATTTCCTGGGTATCTGATGATTCAGATCCGGTCTTCAATTATGTCGTTTACTACAAACAGGGCAAAGGCTGGCGTTATACCATTTTGAATGAAAATGACCTAAGTTTGACCATCCCGGTGTATCGGGAAATTATTTTGAACGCAGGTACGACAGTAGGGGTGGACCAAGAGGTAATTTCCCCCGTTCGGGAGTATGTCACCCAAATCGCCGTCTCTTCAGTAGACCGACTTGGCAATGAAAGTAAATTGATCTATACGCAAATTAATTGACTGGTTGGTCGTTGCTTTTAAAACAAAAGGGCTGGAAAATCAGCCGACAGTGGGTTTCAAGTCTGGGACTTTGACATTCCCAACTGGCGTTTTTTTAAATATCGGAAACTGATCAGTTTTTGCTCCTGCTCATCCCACAATCTCAGGAACAAACTTTTTAGTCCGGAGCGAAATGTCAGGGTGACGCCCTTGGAAAACTGCGGATTTTCCCGGTGGCATTTTTCGAGATAATAATTGGGAATTCGCGGGCTCAGATGATGGATATGATGAAAGCCGATGTTACCGGTAAACCATTGAAATACCCGTGGTAAACGGTAGTAAGAACTTCCCTTCAGAGCTGCCTGGGCAAAATCCCAACTCCCATCATGGGACCAATAGGTGTTTTCATATTGATGCTGGATGTAAAACAGCCAGGTCCCGCAGGTGAAGGCAATGAGCATGATGGGAATTTCCACTGCCAGAAATGCCTTCCAGCCAATTAACCACATCATGCTCCCGATCAACAGCGCCACAGCCAAATTTGTCCAGTATACGCTGCTACGGACATTTTTCAGCTCAGGTTTGGTGGGATTATGAAAGCGATTGAAAAACAGGATCAGCAGCGTCGGTCCAACCAGGAATAGCACCAGGGGATTTCTGAAAACCCTGTATTTTAATTTTATCCATTTCCCGGCCATTAAATATTCCTGATCGGTCATGGTGTATACATCACCAATTCCGCGACTGTCCAGATTTCCAGCGGTGGCATGGTGGAGCGCGTGACTTTTTCGCCAGTAGTGGTATGGAAAAAATGTGATGAGACTGCACCCAAGCCCGACCCAGGTGTTGGCACGTTTTGATTTGAAGAAGGAGCCGTGACCACAATCATGTTGAAAAATAAACAGACGGATCAGGAATCCTCCCGTCGGAAAAGCCAAGACCAGTGTGATCCAGTAACTCCAGTCCAGACTCAGCACCATTAAAAACCAAAGAATAAAAAACGGCACCGCTGTATTATTGATCTGCCAAATGCTGCGCCAACGACTGGGTGATTGATATTTGCTGATGAGCGATTTCCATGAATCGGGAAGGGAAGGCATGAGTAAAGGTTTGTTGAGATTCAATTCAGGTCATTCCCTCATTCTGCGTTGCGAACGCCGGATATTACATCCGAATCGCTGGAAAACAATTAAAAGGTGACGGATTAAGTCTGGAATGGACAGCGTCTGGGGGGAATCCCATGAAAACATCAGCGGGATTTACAAATGATTCAGTGAGATTACCATCTACGAATGTATCGAAAAGTCAGTTGGGGAGAAAAAGCTGAGCGCACGTAACGATTTGCAAAAGGATCTAAAGGCAAGCGTAATTCGCTTAAGAGCTTATTTTTTTTGCGTGGCGACTTCCACGGTATGTTCGAGATCTTCAATTGAAAATGGTTTTTGAAGGACAAGGTCCACCCCGTTCTCCCGAACCGCATCCATTTCCATCTCCAAAGCCCAACCCGTAAGTAGTACGACCGGCATATCCGGAAAATCCAATTTTACATACCGCGCGACTTCCCACCCGCTCATTTCAGGCATTCCAAGGTCGGTAATGACGAGATCGAATGGATTTTTCTTCAATTCACCGAGTGCTTCCTGGGCTGAAGTAAAGGCAACCACCTGATGATCATATTCTGCCAAAACCTCTTCGATGATGTCCAGAACATATTTTTCGTCGTCAATCACCAGGATCCGGCTCGGGTGAGATTTAATGACAGGATGCACAACCGGCGGTCGCGAAATGCCCTTCTCAGCTATGGGGAAAGTCAGTGTAAATGTGGTGCCCTGACCGACGGCACTGGTAACTGAAATAGTCCCGTTATGCCGCTTACACACACCGTATACTTCGCTCAATCCAAGCCCGGTGCCCTTAACACCCTTCGTTGAGAAAAATGGATCAAATACGCGTTCGGTTGTCTCTTCCGTCATGCCCAAACCAGTATCCTGAACCGTCACAATGAGGGTGTTATTTTTTATTTCAGTCTGAATGGTGATCACACCCCCGTCTGGCATCGCGTCAACGGCATTAAAAATCAAATTCGTAAAAGCCCGGCGTAAATCATAAGCCGCACCAAGGATGTATATATCCGGTGGTAGCTCAAGTTTAACGTCAATGAGGATTCCCTGGATGCGTGATCCGTCGCGCCAGCGGGGACGCGTCAGTGCCACGACCTCCTCCAGAAGCGCTTGCATGTCCACAGATTCGAAGTCAGTCCCCTCCCGTACCCGGGCAAAATCCTGCATGCGTTTCACCGTTGCCGCTCCATCCAGGGCAGCGGTTTCCATGACGGCAAAATTTTTCAAAAGTTCGGTGTCGGTTGTCAGTCTTTTCAATAATTGGAGTCTTCCCAGAATACCGGTCAGGACATTATTGAAATCGTGGGCGACACCGGAACTAATCTGCCCCAGCGCGGCCAATTTTTTATTCTGAACGCTTTTATCACTCATTTCGCGTGTGCGTGTAACATTGCGACCAACCAGAACAAATCCACCAGCCTGGCCGTTTTCACCCGAGATCGGATAGAGTCGTTCTTCAAAGTAGGCTTCGAATCGCGAATCATAATACTCAACCGGCGTGATCTCTCCAGATTGCATCGTCTCTGCCAGTGGGCAATCTTCACAAACGCCATCCCGTCCGCGGTATTTTTCGAAACATGGGGACCCTTTGATGGGAAAGCCACCACCCAGAATGATGTCTGCCGGACGATTCGATTCGGTGATCAGGTAATTGGCATCAACCAGAGTAATAAAATCAGTGAGTTTGTCCAGAATGTACCGATGAAGTCCAGAGACCTGATTTGAAACGAGGGTATTTTGTAGACTGGAATTTGGCATGCGGTAAAATATAGGAAGTTCCGGTTGATCAGCTAGAAAGAAATTGCACTTGGTTCAAAATAGACCGGCAATCACACATTGAATAAAATGGATAATTTTACCAATGCCAGTATTAATAATGATTTAGTGGTGTCGTTGTGGGTGAAGGAGATCTGGGAACCCCTGAAGGGGTTCCCAGGCTTTACCAGAGAGCAGAAAAAAGGAAGTCAAAGGCGTTTGGGGGGGTGAAGGGAGCACCTCCGACTTCCGTGGGTAAGGCAAACTTAGAGTGTCGACAATGCAATTTCCGTTTCCAGCATTCTGGAGACGGCATTCATGCGTTTGAAGTTCGTAATAGCTTCGCGGAAAACGTCGGTTGCTTTGGCGTTTTCACCCGCTGTTTTGTAAAGCTGTCCCAATTCAAACAATGTCTCGCCCAAATTCAAGGGGTTGGACAAATCCGTATTAATGCGTCGACTGTTTTCAAAATAGGATTCAGCCTGTTCCGGATGTCCGGAATCTCTGCTGATCATTCCCAGCACCCGATAAACATCGGCTACTCTTAAACGGTCTCCCATTTCAGAAAAAATATGAAACGCCGTGACTACCAGCGCGTTGGCCGCTGAATAGTCGCGTTTACGACAGGCAATTTCAGATTGAACCAGATACGATAGACCGCGTTGATGACGCAGATTGCTTCGATCTGAATAGAGATTGCTCTCTTTGATCTGAGCTTCAGCCTTCGGAAAATTCCCCTGCTGCATGTGCACATTCGCTAAATTCAGATTCAATGATGCCCGTAAACTATCGTTGGTATCTTTACCCAAAATTTGCAGCGCGTTCTTGAAATGGTCGATGGCATCATTCCATTTCCCCAAAATATTAGCCACATTCCCCAGGTTAACATGGATGCTCGCCAGTGTTGTGTTCAACTTGGCGTTTTGGGCAGCTTCCAGAGCTTCCAAAAGGTATTTCTTACCCTCTTCCAGTTTACCCTGATCAATCAAGATTGTCGCCAAACGATTTTGGACGGAAATGATACCCTTTGTATCTTTGATCTTTTCAAACAAGCGCAGACTTGTCTTTAATTCCTGTTGTGCCAAATCAAAATTATTCTGTTGATACGCGATTTTGCTAAGATTGATATGAATCCTCGCTAGAAGAAAGTCTTCACAAAAACGGGCATGCTTTGTCACGATTGCGATGAATAATCGAGATGCTTTTTCCAGCTCACCAAACTTTAGAGCGGTTTGGGCTACCTGAAAAAGAAAATTCGGATAACTCGCGCTATCTAAAAATTGCCCGGCATGGCTGGTCATCGTATCAAAATCAACTTCTCGCAGCAGCTTCTTGCGCTCGTCGTCAGACAGTGTCGTCGCGTCAATATCACGCCAACTGTTTTTAAACAGGCGATCCCTTTCAGCCAACAGATTCGTCATCTGATCTGTGAACACCTGACCACAGCGTTCACTGGCCATATCGGAGACAGCCTCGAGAAATTTGTGTAAACTTGTATTACTCATGGACAATTCCTATCCCGGTGTCGAATAATTCAATGAATATTTGCATAGTGTGTTGTCTTGCAACGCGTACAAATTAGTCACCATTAATCGCCCAAGTCATCTTCCCAGGCCCATGCAAAAGATGTAAAGTGGTTTATATATCCGGAGATTGTTTCAGCTTCCATATCCACTGTGCTGCCGGGTACGACAACCCATAAGCCGGATTCTTCATTCTGCCAATAAAGTTGCAGATTGGCAGGATCGCCAGTGAAATCAAGATAGTCCCATGACAAGGTTACTCGAACCGGTACCTGAAACTGCTGGCTGGGTAAAAATTCAACCGCGGCTCCAACACCATTTTCAGCGTCGGCATTGGTTACCGCCACGACGAAAAGACGAGCAAATTCAGTATAGGCGTGATCAGGGACTTCGACCTTGTTACCAAAAGTTGAATTTCCACCAACCGTGCCGCCACGACTCTTCCAAATGTAACGCCAGGCGATTGCGGCATATTCATTGTCATCATCATCATCGCCATCGGTTGATTTTGTCAATTGTGTGGGTGCCTGAATCCCCTGCACTTTCAGGGCGGCAATAGCATCTTGAACTTCTGGTTTCCAGTTCACAAAATGCATGTCCTCAGTGGCAATTCCCACATTGGCCTGTGTCATTAAATCCTTGGGGTTGGTTAACCCATTCTCACTACAACCACTCAATGCGAACCACAACCCAGTGGCTACCAAAATTCCTGCGTACCAGTTTAATCTCTGTTTCATCACATCTCCTCTCCTCAATTTTGCCAGATGTTAGCGGCTTATCTTAACCAAAGCGTGTGCCAAAGGTTTTTTGTCGATTTCAAATGTAAAAAAGATGATAGGACAAGATGAAAAACACGCATGTAAACGAAATAAATACAATGAGATGAATGCGTGATACGGTATGAATCGTTGACTATCATCGGTTAAAAATATATTCGGGAGTAAAAAGTTCTGTGTCAGGGGTGGTTTATATGAACCGGTTTAAAAGAACCAGTTGTGTGCTATGACTCAGGTCGTGCACCCTTTTCTGCGATCGTGCAGATCAGTCGCAAACAATCCCCATCCATTAAGGTCAACTGAAGATTATTGCTCTCCGATTCCAAAATTCGTTTCAGCTGACGCATGGGCGTTGCACCGGGATGATGCGAGTTTTCCAGGGGATATTTCAAACTCTCTCCGGCGGATGGCTCGTTTAATAGTTCGCAGACAAGCTGCACCGCATCGCGAGGGACCATTTTTTCATCAATTGACAGGTGTACGAGCGGATGCTCCACAACCTGTCGGGCGCTGTATAGGAAACTGATTAATACCAGCTTGATGCCCTCAGCATCACAATTCACGATTATCGCATGATCCGGATTCGCGTACTCAACCTGAACATTTGCAAGTGCCGGTAATACCCGGATAAAACCAAGCGTTTCCCGTACAACGGCATCAAGGTCTATGGAACTCAGGTTTGCAGAATTTTCACCGGGATCACTCAATGTCCGGGCAAATGATTGAATCCGTTTGGCGGTCTCCGTGATCTCGGCAATTTTGCGCTGGACAATTTCAGCGTCACCCTGCGCCAACCCTCTGGACATCATATTGATCTGCATGGAAAGAACGGATAGGTGATTATTGATCGAATGAGCAATCTCATGCTCGGTAAATGTTTGCCCTTGTCTGTAAATCAGATTGAAAAAGTCACCCAGGGTTGAGTCGTCAAGCATGGACATGGATCAGAATCCTTCAGTGCGTTTTGTTCGGTTGGTTTTTTTCAGCGGGCATCAGTGGAGATTAAATTTTCGCATTCTGTATTTCAACGTTTCCCGGGTAAGCATTAACAGTTCGGCAGCTTTGGTTTGATTGCCATTCGTTCGTTCCAATGCCTGGTTAATCAGGTGCCTTTCAATATCCACCAGCGCAATTCCCTCCGGTGGAATTTGAATTTCCAACGGATTGCCTTTCGGCGGTTTTCGGGAAAGCGTCGGCTCGCTCAGGCGCAGCAGCGCATTCAAACTCGCGGAAGTTAAGGTATCTTGCGTCTCAAAAAGCACGGCCCGCTCAATAATATTACGCAACTCACGGACATTCCCCGGCCAGGAATATTGCCTGATTGCCCGCAATACATCCGGTGAAATGGCTTTGATATTGCGTTTTAACTCGCGGTTATAGAATTCCAGAAAATGCTTGGCCAGGATAACGACGTCATCACCACGGTCCCGTAATGCCGGAATTTCAATGCGTGCGACATTAAGCCGATAATATAAATCCTTCCGAAAATCGCCTTTTTCAGTGGCAATATCCAGATCCTTGGAGGTGGCGCTGATGACGCGAATGTCAATTTTGATCTCTTTGGTCCCGCCCACCCGACGAAAGGTTTGCTCTTCTAAAACTTTTAGCATCTTGGCCTGAAGTTCCAGGCTCATATCAGCGATTTCATCCAGAAAAAATGAGCCGCCGTCTGCGATTTCAAGTAACCCCGTCTTCCGTTGCCGGGCACCAGTGAATGCCCCGGCTTCGTAACCGAATAATTCCGCTTCCAGCAACGTGGGCTGAATCGCTGAGCAGTTGATCTCTACAAAGGGTTTTTTGGCGCGCTGACTGTTGTGATGAATCGCTCGCGCAACCAATTCTTTGCCTGTCCCGGTTTCGCCGTGAATCAGGACCGTTGTTCGGGGTGACCGGGCGATTTGTCGGATCAGTTCAAAAACTTGAAGTATCGGCTCACTGTTGCCGATGATCTCTCCGAATCCGAGGGATTGGCGTTCTTCACGCCGGAGGTAGGCGATCTGCTCATCGAGGGCTTTATTGCGTAATGCCCGGTCCACAACCAACGCCAGTTCATCCATGTGGAATGGTTTTTTAATGTAGTCCCGCGCCCCGAGCTTCATGGCATTCACTGCCGTACTGACATTCCCATGTCCTGTAATCATAATGACTTCGATCTCGGAGTAGGCTTTTTTTACACGCGCCAAAAGTTCCAGGCCGTCAATGGTCGGGAGAAAGATGTCCGACAAAATCAGGTCCGGCTGTTCAACTTTAATCAAATCCAAGGCTTCTTCGGCTGATTCCACCGCGTGAACATCGTATCGTTCCATTTGCAGGAATTCTGTCAACTGTGAGCGAATTAGGGGATCATCATCGACGATTAGTATTGTTGGCATGTGGCTCTGGCATCAAGCTTGCGGTTTTTCCGCAGATGGTTATTTGGGATTTCCGTGCCGAAAATAATGGCAGGACACCGGAAATACAAGTCCGTAAAATCAACGATATTCACGCATGACTTCAGGAAATACTTTAAGTGATTTTGCCGAGCTTAAACAACCAATTTGAAACATGCTCCAAATAATTAACTTGGGCATCCCAATGGAATGATTTCGCATTTTCTGAATATTGAATGAAAGAAAAGATAAATATTTGGAATCGTCGTGACTGAAACACCCCCACAACCCTGGTGGCAAAAGGCCGTTTTTTACCAGATTTACCCCCGAAGTTTCAAGGATACAACCGGTGATGGCATCGGTGATTTAGCCGGAATCATCCAAAAACTGGATTACCTCAAAGGAACGCCAACATCACTGGGGATTGATGCCATCTGGCTCAGCCCGGTCTACCCGTCACCCCAATCTGATTTCGGTTACGATGTGAGTGATTACTGCGCCATTGACCCCATTTTTGGGGACTTGTCCACATTCAGGCAACTGCTCCGGGAAGCTCATGAACGCGACATAAAAGTTGTGATGGATTTGGTGGTGAATCACACCTCGGCGGAGCATGACTGGTTTAAAGAATCACGCACTTCCCGTGAAAATCCAAAGCAGGACTGGTATATCTGGCGCGATGGTTCAGGGGACGCACCTCCAAATAATTGGCACAGCGTGTTCGGCGGCTCTGCCTGGCAATGGGATGATCAACGACAGCAGTATTATCTGCACCTGTTTTTAAAGGATCAGCCGGATCTGAATTGGCGCAATCCCGCAGTGCAGGAAGCGGTTTGGGAGACCATGCGGTTTTGGTTGGATCTGGGAGTGGATGGTTTCCGTCTGGATGTTTACAATTTTTATTTCAAAGACGCGGAATTGCGATCCAACCCAAAAGGATGGACTTTCAAAGGAATTTTCTACAAATATGCCTCCCAGCATCACCTCTACGATCAGGATCAGCCCGAACTGTATTCGACATTGGCGAAGATGCGTGAAATCGTGGATTCCTATCCCGGGGATCGGATGTTGGTGGGTGAGACCAGTACCCTTGAAGATTTCAGAAGAGCCTTTTCTTATTATGGTGATGAGAATAAGGGACTGAACCTCGTGTTCAATTTCGAAATTCTCCATTCCCGGTGGCGTGCTCGCGATTTCCGCAAAGCAATTCAACATTGGCAGACCTGCGCACCGGAAGATTCATGGCCAACCTGGGTTTTAAGTAACCACGATGTCAAACGCCATGGATCCCGTTATTCCCGGGGTTCGCAAATAGATCTCGCCCGGGCAAAAGTTGCTGCGACGCTCCTGCTCACACTAAAAGGCGCACCATTTCTCTATTACGGCGAAGAAATTGGCATGCTGGAGCTTGCGCTGCCCCATCACATGATTCAAGATCCACCGGGGAAAAAATTCTGGCCATTTTTCAAGGGTCGTGATGGATGCCGAACTCCGATGCAATGGTGCGATGAGGCCAATGCCGGCTTTACTGATGGAATACCCTGGTTACCGGTGCATGAAAATTTTAAACAGATAAATGTCTCAATTGCCGCTGCCGATGATAGCTCATTACTTCAGTATTATAAACGCCTTATCAGACTTCGATGCGCCACGCCAACCCTACTCGCCGGGGTGATGCACCTGATTGAAAAGGTGCCATGCAACACCCTCATCTTTACCCGGTCAGGAGCCGGGGATGAACT
>Ga0210009_1001770_pt1 | contig 17223 bp, 15 predicted proteins | sample CryGeyCG2114_065_FD_185457 | JGI IMG/M metagenome (GOLD analysis project Ga0210009, IMG submission 185457) | Groundwater microbial communities from aquifer - Crystal Geyser CG12_big_fil_rev_8/21/14_0.65 (SPAdes) (version 2) | ecosystem: Environmental > Aquatic > Deep subsurface > Groundwater ... | reverse complement strand
CCAGGTCCATGGAACCGGTGAAGACGCAGACGAGGTCCCGGCCGGGGCGCCACGATGCGGCCTGAGCTTCTCCGAACGCGACCGGCAGCCATCGGACCTGCCTCGCCCAGGATGCCACGGCATCGGCTGGCTGCCCGTCGGATTGCGCCCGCTCCTGCTGGGCCTCCGGATCGTCCCCGTCGTGGTCTTGGCCGCAACGTTGTTCGTGGTCGACCTGGGGTTCCCCATGGCCGCCGCACAGGTCCCGGCCGCCATCGCCGGCGGTGATGACGAATGGGTTCAAGGGGCTGGGGGAGGGCTTGTCGTCGGTGGGGATGTGCTCGCGGCGCCCGGGCACGTGCTCTCGTTCCACCCCGATGTCGAGGCCGCTGTGGCGGAGATCCTCCTGCCGACCACGCTCGACGGCGACCCGATCGTCCTTCGAGGTGGCCACTGGGAGGACCTGAGCAGGTTCCACCACCTGCATGACCTGGAGGGCGGCACGGGCGGACTGGTCCTCGGCGCCCGTGCGGCCTCCCGGCATGACCTTTCCATCGGCGATACGGTCCTCGCCCAGCATGTGGACCGCCCCCTCTTACTGCCGTTGCGGGTGACCGGCATCTTCCATGGCGGCGGCCCCCTGTCGGACGAGGGTATCCTGGACATGGAGTGGGCACGGGACCTTTCCGACACGCCCGCAGGGCATGCGGACCTGGTCCGGGTGCGGCCCGGCTCGTCGGCGGCGCTGGCGGCCCTGGGGTCCTCGGAAGGCCGCATCGAGGTCGTTGGCCTGCAGGCACCGGAAGGTGTCCCCGCAGGGAGCACCGGGACTGCCTTCCTGCGGCTGGTCAACGTCGGGGGCGGTGAGGCGTCGCGGACCATCGCCCTGCGCGTCGACGGAGTGCCCGTCGCCTCGGCGACCCTCCAGATGGCTCCCTGGGAGGAACGGGTCCTGGAGGTCCCCTTCAAGGTGCCCGCCGGGACGTACTGGTTGGCCGTCAATCCGGAGGCTTCGGGGACGGGGGCACAGGCCGGCGACCGGCTTGCTGCGGACGCGGTCCAATACGGGTCCGTCCAAGCCCGCCTGACGAGCGCCGAAGGTGCCCCCCTTGCGGGCCTGTCCGTGGGACTCTTCAGGTTCGACGGGTTGGGACCGTCCGGCGAGGCCCTAGCCACGGCCACCACCGACGGGCAAGGTCGGGTGGACTTCGTCATGCCGCCGGGTCGCTATGTGGTCCAGATTCTCGGCGGTCGGGAACAATCCAGTACGGTCTGGCTCGTGCCCGAATCCTACCGCGACGGCGTCCACATCGAGGTCGCCCATGCCTGGACCGACGGGAACTCGGCAATCGGGTCCACGTCGACCTTGTACGCCCAGGTCATCAACCTTGGCGGACGGACCGGCACGCAGACCCTGGATCTGTTCCAGGGTGAGGCCAGGTTCCATTTCGTCCAGGTCTCCTTGGGCCCTGGTGAGACCACGTTGCTGGAGATCCCCTTCACAGTCCAGGAGGGCGTGCTCCGGATCGGCAACTACAGCCTCTCGCCCGCCATTTCGGCCGCACCCGGTCCTGGCCCCGTGGACGGGGTCGTGGCCGCCACCCAGCTCCAGGGCCGGGTGGCGGACCGCGTGCTCGGGGACGCCCAACGTGCCTTGATGGCCATTGCCGCCCTCGCCTTGGCAAGCAGCCTCAGCATCGTCTTCCTCGGCACCCAACGGACGCTCCAAGGGCGCCGCCGGATTCTCTGGACCTATGCGGCCTTCGGCGAGGATGAGGATGCATTGCGCGCCCGCGTGGCCTGGGAGGGGGCCGTCCTGGGGGGTGGGTCCTTCCTCGTCGCCCTGCTCCTTGGCAAGGTGCTGTTTCTTGTCCTGGGCCGGATCGGGTGGCCGACGCCTTTTGCGCACTCCCTGTCCGACCCGTTCGGTTGGTTGCTCGGCCTGCAGGCCATGACGGCCTTCGCGGCCGCCTGCGCGCTCGCTGCGTTCCTCAGCATCCCCAGCCGGACCGCCGGGGGTCGCCACGGGGCATAGGCCCGGCCGGGCGAAGTCAGTGGCAAAGAAGAAGACCCGCGTCCGGTTCGCATCCACATGGCTCCTGATGGACCTTCGTCCGCGTCGTCCGTGTCCGTCGGGGACGTGTTGCGCGGTCTCTGGGCCAGACGGGGCGTGTTCTTCCTGGTCTGGGTCCTGGTGGCTTCGGCCGTCGGCGTGGTCCTCGTGGTCCGTGGGCCCCTCTATGAATCCTGGACCCGCATCTATGCCGTGAACGAGCGCGACGGCCTGCTGTCCCTGCTGGGAAGCGACGGCTTCCAGGCAGACCTGAAGGACACCCTGGGGCCGGTGGAGATCTCCTATTCGCTGGGTCCCTCGGAGATTCCCATCGAGGAGCGGCACATGGTCGTGATGCGGTTCGTCGGGTCCTCGCCGGGGGTGCAGGACGTCGCTTCAGACGCCTTGGACCTCCTAGAGACGTACCAGTCCCACCTCCGGGCATTGACCTGGGCAAAGAACTGGCCAGCCTATTATGAGGCCGCAGGCCACGATGCGCAGCAGGCCCGACAGGAACTCCAGGCCCTGGTGGATGGGATGGAGTACTACCGCATCCTCGACGCACCGACGGAACCCTCCCGGCAGGACGGCGGCTTTGCGCGCGACGTGGCCCTGGACCTGGCGTTCTCCACCCTGGTCGCCACCTTGGTGACGGTCGCGGTGCAGCGCCGCTGGCCGCGTTAGGACTCCGGTTCTCGCACGACGGTCCACAAGGTCCGTATGAGGATCTTCAGGTCGAGCCAAGGGCTCCAGTCGTGGATGTACTCCAGGTCCAGTTCGATGCGGCGGTCGAAGCTCGGGTCGTTCTTGCACGTCACCTGCCAGAGACCGGTGATCCCTGGGCGGACATCGAGGCAACGGAAATACCGGAAGTCGTAATCCACATAGGTGGCGACCTCTCCGGGGAGCGGCGGTCGAGGCCCGACGAGGCTCATGTCCCCCTTGAGGACGTTCCAGAACTGCGGAATCTCGTTGATGCTGTACTTGCGGATGAAACGACCCACGCGGGTCAGACGAGGGTCGCTGTCCGCATCCAGCTTGAACCAGGGGCCGTCGCGCGTGTTCTGGTCCATCATCTCTCGTTCCAGGTCCTGCGCATCCGGGCGCATGGTCGTGAACTTGGCCATCCGGAACGGCCGCCCCTTCAATCCCACACGGTCTCCGGGGTAGAGCACCGGCTGGCGGGGGGCCTCGATCTTGATGGCCACCGCGGTCACAAGCATCACGGGCGCAAAGAGAAGCAGTCCGACCAGGCTCCCCCCGATGTCCATGCCGCGCTTGATCATCCAACCCAGACGACTGATCGGGATGCGATGGACGTCGAAGAGCGTGAGGCTCCCCAATGTCCAAGCCCGGGGAGTCACACCGAGGTCCTGGTGGCCAGGGATGATGTGGGTGTCGATGCCCCGCGCCTGACAGGCCTTCAGGGTCTCCCGGAGCATGGGCTCCGACAGGCTGGGCGCCAGCATCACCTCCTCCACGCCGAGCCCGTCCAGTGCCCGCTCCACGTCTTCGTGGACGGTCGCCTGAATGACGTCGTCCGTGTGCTCCGGTCGGTCACGCGCCATGCGTGCTGTCGCCGTGGCCACGTCGACGGCCCCGGCCACCATCGGGCCAGGTTCCAACAACGTCCCCACCAGGCGGCGCCCGTGCAGCGGGTTTTGCAGGATGATCTGCCTGGCGGTCTGCGTCATTCGGTCGTGGCCGACGAGCAGCACATTGCGGCGCCCCACCCCGCGGGCAGACCGGTCGTGCCGCCACCACGTCCATGCCATGCGCCATCCGGCCAACAGCAACACAAGGACCAGGAAGTCCACGACGACCTCCGCCCGGGGCACCTGGTCCACGTCTAGGCTGAAGAGCAGCGCAAACAGTGCGCCGAAGCTCGCGGCCGCGCCCAGCAACACCCGGTTGAACGACCAGGCTGCGCCCGGGTCGCGGATGAGGCGGTACTGGCCAAGCACCTGAAGGGCAGGTGCGATCGTGATGGACTGGAAGAGCGTCAAGGGCCACATCTGCTGTGACCACCCGGACGGCGGCGCTCCGGACCAGGCCAGCCAGGCAGCGAAGATGGAGGCCGATCGTAGCCAAGTCGTGGCGTGGACGGCGGCCCAGATCAAGACAAGGTCCAACGCCACGGCGAGGGCCGGGTGCGGAGGTGGGGGCCGGCTTGGCGCCGTCGCGGGCGCCGGGGCATCAGTCATGTAGGGCCCCCTGCGTCAGCGCATCAATCCATTGACGGAACCCGGCCCGGAACCTCTCGGGCGTGAACCGAAGCGCGTTGGCGCGGACCCGTTCTGGATTCCATTCTATGGCGCTGAACCGTCGGATCGCCGCCTGCACGCTTTCTGGCTCTTGCGCATCAAAGAACAATCCGGACACGCCGTCCTGGATCGTGTCGAGCGCACCGCCGACGCCGTATGCGATGACGGGCGTCCCGGCGGCCTGGGCCTCGACCGGGGCGATGCCGAAGTCCTCCTCGGCGGCAAACAGGAACGCCTTGGCCTCCTGGATCAAGGGCAGGGCGTCGGCGTGGTCCAGCCGACCCATGAACTCGACGTTGGCCGGCGCATCGCGTTGCAGCCGGTCCCGCATGGGGCCGTCGCCGATGATGACGAGTCGTTCGTCCGGAAGCCCCCGCATCGCTTCGATCAGTACGTCGGTCCGCTTGTAGGGGACGAGTCGCCCCAGGGTCACGAAATGGTCGCCCTTCCGGTCGCCGGGACGGAAGGCCTCCGTGTCCACAGGCGGGTAGATGATGCGCGCATCCCGGTCGTAGGCGGAAGCGATGCGCCTTCGGATGTGCTGGGACAGGGTCGCAAAGCTGTGGACGTGACGGCTCGTGCGGCGGTCCCATCTGCGCAAGCACGCGAGCATGGAGCGGACCGCCACCCCTTTGAGGCCCTTGGCAAGCCCCATCTGCTGCAGGTACTGCTCCCGCAGGTCCCAAGCCCAGCGCATGGGCGAATAGCAGTAACATGCGTGCACTTGGCCCCGGCGGATCCTGAGACCCTTTGCGAACGAGTGGGAACTCGAGATCACCAGGTCGTAGTCCGAGACATCGAGGTCACGCACGGCCAGCGGGAACAAGGGGAGCAGGCGACGATAGTCGTGGCCCTTGCGGATGCGGGTCTGGAGCCATGAGGTCGTGACCTCCCGGCCTTGCAGGAAGCCCCGTTCCGACGCCGGCAGTGCATCGAACAGACCGAAGACGTCGGCTTCCGGGACCTCGCGAAGGATGTTCTCGATGACTCGCTCGGCGCCCGCATAGGTCGTGAAGTAGTCGTGGACCAGCGCGATCTTCAAGTGGTCGTCCTCAGCGCAAGGTTCTCCCGGCGCAGGTCCGCCTCCATCATGATCCGGGCCAGTCCTTCAAGGTCGGTCCGGGGCGTCCATCCGAGTGCCTTGGCGGCCTTGGACGCGTCGCCTTTGAGCACATCGACCTCGGCAGGGCGGAAGAATGCCGGGTCCACACGGATGATCACCTTGCCGCTGTCCGGGTCCCGGCCGACCTCGTCCAGGCCTTCTCCTTCCCATTCGATGTGGAGGCCGGCGGCCCGTCCACAGGCTTCTGCGAACTCCCGGATGCTATGGGTCTGTCCGGTCGCCAGCACATAATCGTCTGGTTCCGGCGCCTGGAGCATCATCCACATGCCCTCGACATACTCCCTGGCATACCCCCAATCGCGGCGGGCCGACAGGTTGCCCAGTCGCAGTTCCTGTTGGCCGCCGGCAGCGATGCGGGCAAGGCCCATGGTGATCTTGCGCGTCACGAACTCCGGGCCCCGCAGTTCGGACTCATGGTTGAAGAGGATGCCGGATGCCGTGAACATCCCGTAGGATTCCCGGTAGTTGACGGTCATCCAATGCGCATACAGTTTGGAGGCGCCGTAAGGTGAGCGTGGGTAGAACGGCGTCGATTCATCCTGGACCGGAGCGTGCACCTTGCCGAACATCTCGGACGTGGAGGCCTGATAGTATCGACCTTCCGGGGCGAAGAGGCGCATGGCCTCAAGAATGCGGACCGCGCCCAGTCCATCCACGTCCGACGTGAAGATCGGCTGCTCGAAGGAGGTCGCGACGTAGCTCTGGGCGGCCAGGTTGTAGACTTCGTCCGGTTCGACGCTCTGGATCGTGCGGGCGATGTTCGAGAACTCCAGCAGGTCCAGGTCATGGAACGTGATGGCATCCTCGATGCCCAGCTCCGAAAGCCGCCAGCCCCGGCCCTGCGAGCTTCGACGGGCGGCGCCATGGACTTCGTAGCCCTTCGCCAGCAAGGAGCGCGCCAACCATGCGCCGTCCTGGCCCGAGACCCCGGTGATTAATGCGCGCTTCGCCACGGCCTTCTGACGTCTTGGACCGCATAGAACCCCTTCGGCTGTCCGGGCTGGTGCGGCTTCGCCACGGCATCATTTCGGTCGTATGTTGGGTGCATGGGCGTCCACGGCTTCCGGAAACATCGTCTGCTCGACGAGGGCACAGAGAGCGTGGCCGATGAAGATGTGCAACTCTTGGATGCGCGCAACGTTGTGGCTGGGCACCTGGATTGCCACATCGCACAAGCCGGCCATGCGTCGGCCGCCGGCCCCGCTCAATCCAATGGTTCGGATGCCATTCTGTCGAGCCCATCGTAGGGCGCGCAGCACATTCTCGGAGTTCCCGCTTGTGCTGAGGCCGAGCAGTACGTCTCCTGGGCGGCCGAGTCCTTGCAGGGGACGGACGAAGACCTCTTTGTAGCCGTAGTCGTTGGCGATGGCGGTCAGGCCCGAAGTGTTCGTGGTCAACGCAATGGCTCCAAGTGGTCGCCGCTCACGTTCGAACCGGCCGGTCAGTTCCGCCGCGATGTGCTGTGCGTCCGCCGCACTTCCACCGTTGCCGCACGTGATCAGCTTGCCCCCGGAGGACAACGCGGCGATCACGAGGTCCGCAGCCGCGTTCACCTGGTCGTGGAGCCCGTCCGCGATGGCCTTGGCCACCACATCCGCATGCTCCTGCAACAGGTCCATTGCATCGCGGCCTTGCATGCACGACCTACGGACGGAGTCACGAAAAAGGCTTGTTTCTAATCAAGGCGTCGAGCGCCGTCCGGATGGCCCGGGACCAGGCGTCCGAAGCCTCCGCACGTGGCATCCCAGGTCGAAACGGCAGTTCCACGGGCAGGCAACCGGCACGGCGCGCCGCTTCCATGTCCGCTGCCGAGTCTCCGATGAAGACCGAACGAGACAGGTCCAGTCCGAGGGTCTTGGCCGCATCGACCAACAAGGAGATCCCGGGTTTCCTGCACGTGCATCGCTCCTGGGTCGGATCATGCGGACAGAACCGGATGGCCGCGATGCGGACGCCCGCCTCGGCCAGCCGTCCCGTCAGGCGAGCATGGAACTGGTGCATCACAGATTCGGGGTAGAACCCGCGGCCGACGCCGCTCTGGTTCGTGATCACGATGATGGGCACCTCCGCCGGGACCCGGCGCAGGGCGTCGATGGCACCCGGGACGAACTCGAGGTCTTCCAGGCGATGTGTGTAACCGTGATCGATGGTCAGAGTATTGTCCCGGTCGAGGAACAGGGCGGCGCGCACGGGTCACCCATCCTTCCGGGCGATCAAGTACCAGGAGAACCCCAGGAGGTCCCAATATGCGGGTGCCGGCGCAAGGCCCTTGGCAAAGCGCCAGAGGACATAGGCCGGCAACAGCACGATGCGGCGGGCGATGCGACGGGTTCCGCCGCGCAGAATCTTGGCCCCGGGGCCCAGTGACTGTTCCAGATCCGGACGTGTCCAGACCCGGACATGGGTCGGGTCGTCATGGAAGTTCAGGGTGCCCCGCATGGAGGGCAACCGAAGGCTGCGGGGTGTGGGCGTCTCGATGTACAGGATGCCGCCGGGTCGCAGCATCTGCCAGAGCCGTTCAAGGATAGGTCCGATGTCCTCCAGGTGTTCGAGGATGTGGGATGCGATGATGACATCGTACGCCCCATCGTCCGCCTGTGCGAGGACCTCGGTGTGGCGGATGTCGCTGACGAGAATCCGGTCCGCAGCCTGCCAGTCGGCCTCGTCGAGGTCGGACCTGGCAAGGGTGACGCCATCGTAGCGGATATGCGGATAGTATCGTTTCGTGGCCTGGGGGGATCCGTTGGCACAACCAAGGTCGAGCACCCGGACGGGGCCTTGCAGGTACGGGTCCAGGTAGATGAACCGGGCCGGCTTGCGCAGCGTCCGGGTGAGGCGGCCCAAGGGTTTCATGCCGGCCAGTCCATGGATTTCCAGGAAATCGCACCCGTCGGTTCGAACGTGGTCTCAATCGGTTCGCATCCGGCGTCCGCCAAGGCCCGACGGACGGTCCCATGCGTCGAGGGGCGGGTGATGAAGAACAGGAACCCGCCGCCGCCGGCGCCAGAGATCTTGCCCCCCAGGGCGCCGGCCTCCATGGCCTTCTGGTAGATCCGTTGCGTGCGGTCCGTGGTAATCATCGTGGACATGCGCTTCTTCTCTTCGAATGCGCGATTCAGGCATCCGCCGAACGCTTCCACGTCGCCACGCAGCAGATGCCGTTTCAGCTCTAGGCAGGTGGTCTTGAGGGAATCCATCGCGGCCAGGGTCGTGGCGTCCTTGTCGGCGACGCGGCGTTTCTGGTCTGCAATGATCTGGGCTCCTTCTGCGGTCCGTCCGGCATGGCACATGACCAGGCGGGACTGGAGCTCGTAACGGGTCTCGGCCCGGATTCGCAAGGGGGTGACGACAGTCTCCCCCTTGGCGAACTCGATGAAATTGAAGCCGCCGAACGCGGCGGCGTACTGGTCTTGTTTGCCACCGGAGATACCAAGATCCTCGCGCTCGATATGGTATGCGGAGTCGGCGAGCTCGTACGGGTCGAGTTGTCGTCCAGCGTAGTCGGCGAAGGCCTGCACCGTGGCCACGACGATGGTGCTCGAAGCCCCGAGGCCGGAGCCGGGTGGGGCATCGGTGCGCACGCTGAGTTGCAGTCCGTTGTCGCGTGAATGGAGCCACCGGCGTGCTGTGGCGGTCAGCAGGTCCAACCGTCCGTCCGGTTCGAGGCGGTCGGACGGCGCGTAATGCGCCTGCATGTCCAGGTCGTCGGAATGGAACACCATGGGGTCCCCTTTCCCGCGGACCTCGAGCAACGCATGGGCATACCTGCTGATCGTGGCATTCAGCACACAACCCCCCGGGTCTTCGGCGTATGGGGAGACATCCGTCCCACCACCTCCGAAGCTGATGCGCAGGGGAGCCCGCGCTCGGACATAGGGCATGGACTTCGGAAGGCCATACTCTCTTTTAATCCCCGGTCGAGGGCTCGACCTGTCTTGGTTGGCCGGGCCAGGACCGTGCCGCCCCCCAGGCCAGCATGAGGGCCGGTTCGTGCAGTACGTTGGTGAAGGTGAGACTAGAGAGGGCCACGAACGCGATCATGGCCGTGTGCAACGGGCCATGACGGGGCCTTCGCAGCAGATCGAGGTACAAGAAACCGGCAAACAGCAGCCCGGGCCAGCCGCCAATCCAGTACAGCATCGATGGCAGGTCCTTGGGAATCAGTGCGGCGTCTCCTTGTTGGGTCAGCAGTCCGTTGAGCTCGGAGAGGTTCCACTCCGCGGTGAACGGCATGGCTTGAAGGGCGTCCGTGCCGCTTCGCAACCAGTCCTGTCCGCGCAGCGTGTACCCGCCCAGGCCGCCACCCCACGGTGCATCATAGAGCGCCACGGGGCCGGACAGCCAATAAGCCAGACGGGTCGCGACACTGGTCGTCGAGCTCAGGCCATGGAACAGGTCCGAGACGGCCACGACCACGAGGCCTGCGGCGGCCAGGGCGAGCGCCGCGGTCGTCCAGCGTGGGTAGCGCGTCAGGTTCCGGCGGCCCTGTCGCACAATCCAAGGAGTGACCAGGCCGAGGGTCCACATGAGGATGCTGCCCTTCGACCGGATCAACAACAACATCACGGAGGTAGCCACCAGCACAATGGCCCGCGTCTTGTGTGTCCGGAGGTTCAGCAGTGTGATGAACCCCAGTGAGGCGACGAGCAGGCCGGCCGAGCTCGCCTCGAGGGTGAACAGCCGGGGCCGGTTCTGGATGTTGGGGCCGGCATGCAATGACCCGACGGCGGGAAGGGCCCCCATGAGCTCCAGAGCGAGCACGACCGCACAAAGGGACAGGACGCCGGCAGCCGCCCATGACAGCATCCGGCCATGGCTTCGCATCAGCAGAGCCCCGATGGCCGTAAGGGCCAGCCAGTGACCGAACAGGACGAGGTTGGAGAGGATCTTCCAGTGCATGCCGTCGGGTCCGTGGCCGGCCCATACCGTGGTCGCGGCCCCGACAAGGGCCGCATAGGTGATGAACAGGGCGGCCCGGTGGATCCAGCGGCGTTCATGGGCGGGCATGGGGGTGCGGTGCGCGCCCATGAAGGTCAGGCCCGTCAGGACCAGGGGCAGTGTCCATAGCGTCAGAAGGCCCGCGATGCGTCCGATGGACGCTTGAGGTGGGCCCAGGTCGGTGAACATGGTCGACTCAAGGGTGATGACGACCACGATGGCTGCGATGACGCCGGATCTTGGCGAACCCATCTCAGACGGCCTCCGGAGCATAGGGCTGTAGGGTCGCCAGGAACGCCTGACCGGCAGTTGCGCGGGTATTGTGTGCCTGGAAGAACCCGTGGCCTGCCGTGGCGACGCGGCGGGCGGTCGCCGGATCCTGGTGGGAGGAGATGATGGCGTCGGCCATCTCCTGGGCACCGTCGGCTGCAAGGACCTCGCGTTCGGCGGTCACTCCGGCAGCGTCGGCGCAGGCTGGCGTCGTCACGACGAGTGCGCCATGGGAAAGGGCCTCAAGGAGCTTGATCTTGATCCCCGCTTCCCGGGGCATCGGGACGACCACATGGGAGGCTGCCTGGATATACGGGTCCACACTCGGCACTTCGCCGGTCACCAGGAACCCCAGGCGCTGGGCCGCCGCTTGGAGGCGGGGGCTGGGTCGACGCCCCACGACCTGGAACCGCGCTTCGGGAATCGACGCCCGGAGGCGGGGAAGGACCTGTTCGGCGAACCAGAGCGCCGCCCGTTCATTGACGGCCAGGTCCATGGAACCGGTGAAGACGCAGACGAGGTCCCGGCCGGGGCGCCACGATGCGGCCTGAGCTTCTCCGAACGCGACCGGCAGCCATCGGACCTGCCTCGCCCAGGATGCCACGGCATCGGCCTCGTCGGGTGCGACCGTGACGACGCAGTCGGCGTCCCGGACGAGGCGGCGTTCGAAGGGGCCGAGGCGCAGGGACTCGATCCAGTATCCGGCACGGCGCCGCAGGTCAGGCGCCGCCTGGGCCTGGCTGCGAAAATATCGGGTCTCAAGGTTATGCAGTCGAAGGATGAACGGAATCTTGTGCCGTCGCAGGATGGGTGCAAACGACCCCATCTGTGTGTGTTCCAGGATGGCCACGTCGACCGGCACGTTCCGGGCCACGTCCTGCACGTACGCCTTACCCTGCCGGTCGCAGCGGTTGCGCGCCGAATACGGTCGAAGGCCGAACAACTGGTGGACCCGCCTTCTTCGATTGACCAGCAGCCGGCTGGTGGTCAACGCTGCGACTCTCTGTTGGGTCTCAGCGTCCACTGGATGGCGATGGTACGCCAACAAGTGGATCCGGTGTCCGACGGCATGGGCCTCTTCAAGTCGGACGCGGATGTCGAAGTCGCCTCCGAACGCGGTGCGTCCGGGAACGTCCGGGCACAACCACAGGATGTTCATCGTCTTGGCTCCTCGGTCATGGTCGCAGGGATCGGTCGTCCCGGGATCCGGCCCATGGCGGTCTTGGCCACCAGGGCGTCCAGCGCAGCCCGTATTGCTACTGGATGGGAGAAGCGTCTCGCCTTGCGCAGGTTCCGGTAGGTGTGCCATAACGCCCGGGCAGAGATGGGATTGACGCGCCGGCGTTTGATCAGACCCAGGAACCGGATGGTCTCCGCCCAGTGCAGGTCGGCGGGTGTACCGAGTTCCTCACACAGGGCCTCCACGCGCGTCCGTTCGAGGACGAAATGGCGCAACGGATCCAGCGTGGCATGGTAGCGTTCCTCCGAGCGTACCCAGGCGACCAGCCGTCGGGGCCAGAGGATGATGGGGCGCTGCGACCGCGCCACGAAACGGGCCATGCTGACTTGGTCGGTGAAGGTCGGGTCGGTTGCATCAAAATGCAGCGGGTCGGGGCCCTCGATGCGGATCACATGGGCCTGCAGCGGGCCGAAGGGCCATACTCCTCGGCCAATGGTCCGGGCGAGGAAGGTGGGTGGCTCGACCGCGGCGGCCCCTCCACGGAAGCGGTTGGCCCGGCCCAAGCGCCGTCCTGCCTCGTCGAGGAAGACGTACCGGACCAAGGCCAATCCGGCTCCTTGGTCGTCCATGGAATGGATCAGCGGGGCCAAGCGTGCCTCCGGGACCGCCCGGTCGCCGACGAACAGGAACCATGCATACCGAGCGCCGCGTTCGGCCGCCCAACCATAGACCTGGTTCCAGTTCTCCACGCGTCCCACGTTCTCGTCGATCCGCTTGACATGGACCCGTGCACCGTTGTCCAGGAGGTCGGGGAGCCCCTGAGACGCGCCGTCCGTGCTGGCATTGTCGCATACCAAGACCTCCGCGTCCACGCCTTCGAGGTCCAGCTTGCCGATCGACCGGAGCGTCTCTTGAAGACGCCGGCCGCCGTTGAACACGGGGATCAGGATGGCCAGGTCAGGAGGCGGCAAACCGCTCCACCTCCTGAGGTGTCCCCAGGGGTACGACATCGGCGAAGGGGATGCATGTCATGCGAACGGTCATCCCTTGGTCCACCATCCAGTTGTAGATGGGCGCAATGTACCGCTCAGTGATCTGGGCATCGTGCGCGTAGGTCTCTGTGTAGGCCTCCCGGAACATGGCGGGAGAGCGGAAACCGTACAATCCGACGGACGCCCAGTTGGAGATGCGGGACTTCTCCGCCACACGTTCGACGACGCCGTCCCGTGTGGCCTGCACGAAGCTCCAATGGTCCCCGGGTGCTTCGAAGCAAGGGATCCACCCGTCCCATTCCTGGTCAGGGGGCCGCAGGGATCCAGGCCGGATGTGGGTGTCGATGTTGTAGACCACGAACGGGCCCGTCACTCCCGCCGTCTCCAGGCCATGGAGTGTCGTCGTCGCCTGGCCGTCCGTGCTGCTTGGCAGTTCGACCAGGTCGACGCGCCCCGGCCGCCAGCGGGCCACGAGGGACCGGAGCTCGGCAGCGTCCGACCGGCCCACCCGGTCCACGAATACCACCCGGCACCCTGGCGTGGCAAGGCTGTCCAGACTGTCCAGGGCCCATTCACGCAAGGTCTTCCCTTTGACCTGGATCCTGGGTTTCGGGCTCGCGTACCCCGCCTCGCGGAACCGGGAGCCTTCACCGGCCATGGTGATGACGAGGCTCAGCATGCGGTCGCCTCCTGGAACAGTTCGATGCCCCGCATGGCCAGGTGCTCCTGAATCGCCGGACGGTCTGAATGAAGGGGCAGCATCGAGAGGAACAACAAGGCCTCGGCGAGGCGGATCGCTCCGATGTCCGGGGCCCGCTTTGCCAGCCAAACCTCGAAAAGGGCCTGGATGTCGCTATCGTCCCGCAGGATGGTCAACGTGACGGCGTCGCCGTCCCGGACCGACTGGCAGCGGGAGCTCTGGATGTGGTCGTATCCGCCGTGGAACGAATGGGACAGTTTGGCCAAGTCGTATGTGGGGTCCCCATATGGGTTGAACCCCCCGAAGTCTCCGCGGGGGTCGATGAGGCGGACGACCCGGTTGCGGTAGTCGTACAGGATGTTGCTTGCGCACAGATCCCCGTGGACGATCGAGAATCGGCCCGGGTCCAGCAGCCCACTTGCCTCCACGGCCGGCCGGATGCGGTCCCGAAGGGCCCGCAGGGATGTTGGTTCTTGGTTGTTGATTCGGACCTGCGCATCGACCAGTTCCGGGCGCTGGTGGGCCAGATCGTCCAGTCGGGCCAGGGTCTTGTCCACGTACATGGCCTGGCATGCCACTTGGACGGTTGCCGGGTCCTTCGGCCCGGGGTGCGCCAAGAAATCGTCCAGGATCTCCCCGAGGGCGTCCAACGCCTGGTGCCAGAAGCCCCAGTCCTTCTTGCCATGGACGAGCAGATCGTTCATACTGGGGTAGCTGTAGTATTCAATCTCGATGCCCGCCGTCGCACCGGGTTCCAGATTCGAGGCGAATACCCGCGGAGCCACATGGGCGACCTCCTGTGGCAGTGCCCGATACCATGCCAGTTCATTGCGCAGGACATCGGGCCGTGAGGACCGTTTTGTAATGGTCCCTCGGTGCCGGTCGACCGCCACTTCGTTGAAGAACCGGCTCTGTGACACCTGCCGGCGCCGCGTGTCATAGTATGTATCCACGTGGCCGACGTCGTCCCAACCGGATTGTTCTACCGGCTGGAGGCGCCGGTCTCGGTCGTACTCGAGCAGTGCAGCATAGAAGGGGTCCAGGCGGCCTCGCCGTGCTTCGAGTTGCGTGTGTAGATGGTGCCGCAACAGGTTCCGGTCGGCGAAGCAGAACCTGCCGATGAACGCGCGTTGCCTTTCCAGTCGGGCCGTGGTGAACCTGTCCCGGATGCCGTCCAGGCGGCCTTCTGCATCCACGTCGAACGTGGTCCATCGGAACCCGTGTGCGGCCCATTGGAAATCCACGGTGTCCGGCCCTGGAAGTCCGCCCGAGACCAATGTGTCCGCGAACTGGACGATGACATGCCCTTCTGCCTGGGCCTGTTCCAGGCACCGAAAGACGGTCTGGCCGAGGCTGTCCGTGGCGCCGACGTCCACGACGCGGGCATCGAGCCTTTGGTTCGAGACCAGATCCTGGACGTCGTCCGAACCCTCGTGGGCACCAATGAGGGCCTCGTCGACCGGGGTCTGTTGCAGGATGCGCTCCAATACGCTTGCATGGCCAAGTGGCAGTAGGGCCGGCGGGATCGCTCCGAAGTCGGCCTGGAGCTCCGGAACGACGAGGCGGGCGCTCGGGATCAACAAGGTATGGTTCAAAGGGCCGCCTCGTCCGCCAGAAGCGCGGCGATCTCTGCCGGGCTCATGGCCCGGAACTCGCTCGGTCGGACGGCCTTGTCGTCCACATAGAATCCGCCGTCGCCGCACCACGGCTTGCCCACATGGAGCTCATCGTAGGGCACTTCATGCCGGGCCAGCCAGTCCAGCACGACGGGGACGGTCTTGGCATTGATCTGGCCCAGGTTGCCCTCATGGGTGCGCATGTTGCGGGCGGTTTGGATGATGATGTGGTATCCGGCCGCATGGTATTCCTGGAGCCGATCGAGGATGTCACGCCTCGGCACGAGGTCCGCATAGTCCTGCTCAGGTCGTTTGGTCTGGGTCAGGGTGCCGTCAAGATCGATGACGACACAGGGGCCTCGATGGATCATCCGTCCCTCCTCTGGGACCACAGTCCCCGGATACGAAAAAGCTGCGCGGTCGTGAATGTGGCGGTCCCCGCGAGCATGGCCCAACCGGCCGCCATCGCGCGGTCATGGCCCAAGAGCAGGCCGGCCAGCACCGTGGCGACGGCGCCCGCGCCCTGGGCAGTCAGGAGGCCCACGAGCCGCCCATGGCTGCGCAAGGTGCTCGCCATCACGTAATTGGTGCCTTCGAATAGGGTAATCACCGCCATCAGGAGGACGAGGGGTTCTCCGGTCCGCCACCCGGCATGGCCGAGCAGGGTGCCGATGGGGCCCGCCAATGCGACCAGGACGGTTCCGCCGACCATGGTGACCAGCCAGACCAACGTCAAGGAACGCAGTGCCTCCGTCCTCTTCTGTCCGGGCGCTCTCCCTGACAGGTTGACAAGGAGCATCGCTCCGATGGCGCTCGCGGCCTGCAGGGCTGGCATGGCGACAAGGATTGCCAGGCGAAGCTCACCGGCGGGCAGGAAGTGGTCGCCGGCCCCCAGGAGCACCAGCGGGAGGCTCAAGGGGACCCAGGCGAACGCATAGGTCGGGGCGGCGAACCGGGCATACCGGTACGCACGGGTCAGGTCGTTGCCGGCGTCGTCAATGCGCGATAATCGCCTGCGCAGGATCAGGCCGATGGAGAGTGTGGCGACACCCATCACTGCCGCGACCTCCAGCAGGTCGCCGGATGCCAAATGGATCACCGACCAGGCCAGGCCGGGCGCAAGGACCAGGAGGGTCACTCCGAGCGTGGCAGCGAGCCCGGGGCGCATGGCGGCGAGTGCTTCCCGGCGGCACAGCCAGGCCGTCAGGATGCCGGGGGTCATCAGGGCCGCGGCCCACACCGCTGCGGCTGCGGCCGGCTTGGGGCCCTGTATGGCCCAGGCGGTCATCGTCATGAGGGTCGTGGTGAGCAGGACCAGTCGCAGGTGGAGCTTTCCGTACGCCTGCCGTGCTATGGGCGCTTCGCCGTGTGGACCCCCAAAGGTCAGCAGCGGCTCCGTGATCAATGCGGTGTGGGCCGCCGTGGCCAAGGCCACGAGTGCCACGGCCACACCCCATTGGCCATACTGGGATATGCCGAGTCCCCTAGCGATGGTGATCTGGAGCGCTAGCTGAGAAAGGCTCCAGAACCCCTGGTCGGCCATGGAGAGAATGTACCGTCCATGCCACCGCATTCCAGGCAAATCCACCTTCTGCCGATTCATTATGCTGCCGCACCGGACCTGGGACGTTGAGAGCAGGTCCTGTTTGGCCTGGCCACCTTGCGGGCGGGTCGGTCCCAAAAGAAGCATCTACAAGAGGGGTCGGTCTCGCTGAAGATGGCGGCGCTACATGGCGGCTGAGACGAACGAGGCGTTCCTGGCCATCCTCCAGGAAAAATCCCGGCAACTGCTGCTTGGCCATGAGACCGGCAAGACCCATGCCGATGCGTCCCTTCGACCGGATGGCCTGCTCTTTGCCGGCATGGGGGGCAGCGGCGCTACGGCGCACTTGATCCGGGATGCCTGTACGCGTTCCATGGACCTACCTTTCACCATCGTCCAGCATTACCAGATCCCGCACCACGTCAAACCGGGCTGGCACACCTTGGCGCTCAGCTATTCGGGCAATACGGAGGAGACCTTGTCCGTGGCCCGGGCGGCCAAGCAACGGGGGGTCTCTATCACGGGCTTCACCACCGGCGGCGCATTGGCGGGTCTGGCCGACGCC
>Ga0210009_1001769_pt1 | contig 17229 bp, 19 predicted proteins | sample CryGeyCG2114_065_FD_185457 | JGI IMG/M metagenome (GOLD analysis project Ga0210009, IMG submission 185457) | Groundwater microbial communities from aquifer - Crystal Geyser CG12_big_fil_rev_8/21/14_0.65 (SPAdes) (version 2) | ecosystem: Environmental > Aquatic > Deep subsurface > Groundwater ... | reverse complement strand
CAACCAGCCAGTAAGTCTGATTCCCAACATCGGTTGACTGGGATCTGTTCTCCACGATCCATTCACGATTTTTCCAACCATTGTCCTGAATATTCGGCCATTGCCGTACCCGGAGTTGAATATCCCGCTCCTGAAGATTAAAACTCTTGGCAGCATATTGAACGAGCTTGCGCCCCAGCACCTCGCGCATGAGATCGGTGGTGGGTGCTGCCGCAGCCATTATCGGCATCACCAGTGCGGCTATCGCCACCCAATTCACCCGTCTGTTTGCTGCTGAGGTATTCATGCTTATCTAAAGGTCTATTTATTACCGCTTGATGTTATTCGTGATGGATAGCAGTTCATCCGCCGTGGTGACTGCTTTTGAGTTGATCTCATAGGCACGCTGGGAGACGATGAGGTTGATCATTTCCTGAACCACATCCACATTGGATTTCTCGAGATAACCTTGCACCACAGCGCCGAAGCTGTCTTCGCCGGGAATACCAAAATTGGGACGGCCGGAGGCTTGTGTCTCCACATAAAGATTGCCACCTTCCGCCCGCAATCCGGCGGGATTCATAAAGGATGCAAGTTCGAGTTGACCCACCTCCTCAGGTTCGGGCTGGTTCGGGAAGAGGACTGAGATTACTCCATTTTCCGAGACATTCACACTGACAGCTCCGAGTGGAATATCCAGTTGCGGATAAACCCGTAAACCCGAGCCGGTAACCAATTCGCCATCAGCGTTCACACGAAAAGAGCCGTCACGAGTGTAGGCGATGGTCCCGTCAGTTTGCTGCACCTGGAAAAATCCATTACCATTAATGGCCAGATCCAGACTATTGCCCGTTTCCTCCACATTACCCTGGGTGAATGATCTGAATGTTGCGATGGGACGATTACCCATACCCACCTGGATTTCACCCGGTTTTTTCATTTCACGGGCTGCATCATCATTCCCTGATTTGATGGTATCGTAGAGCAGATCCTGGAATTCGACGGCGCTCTTTTTAAATCCGGTTGTGTTAACATTCGCCAGGTTATTGGCCACCACATCCACATTCATTTGTTGTGCGGACATGCCCAGGGCTGCTGTACGTAAGGCGCGAATCATATGACTATACCTCCTGCATTATCATCGGTAACGACTAATGTCGCTTGCTGCTTTTCCAAGGACATTATCAATGGCACTCATGGCGCGCTGTGAACTTTCGAACTGACGCTGAAGCTCAATCAAATGAACCATTTCTACCACGGGATTGACATTTGACCCTTCCAGTTGCCCTTGTAACACGGTACTCTCAGGAGCCTCAGAAAGCGCGTAACTCCGGGGAGCCTTGAATAGGTTTTCTCCGATTTTGCTGAGTATCGACGAATCCTCAATCTGGGCGATCTTGATCTGGTCGATGAAACGCTCACCGACAAAAATTTCGCCGGATTCATTGATCGAAATATCGCCCTCAGAGAATTCGTCCAAGGGAACATCAATCCGGCCACCCAACCCTGCCAAGGGATGGTTGGAGCTGGTCACTAAATAGCCGTCATTGGAGACGGTAAAATGGCCATCTCGTGTGAGGGCATCACCCTTATCCGTTTCCACCACAAAAAAGCCCCGTCCGCGAATGGCCAGATCCAGTGGATTGCTGGTCTGCTTTAGGGGACCTTGTTCGAAATTCGTGCGGACATTGACGCCCGGACCTTCAGAATTTTGACTCAGAATATCGAAAAACGCCACTTCCCTTTTGAATCCATTGGTACTGACATTCGCCAGGTTGTTGGCCACGATATCATTTTTGTGAATCTGGGCTGTCATGATTTTTTGCAGCATATCCAGACTAGTATTCATATCAAATTTCCTTTTGCGTGAGCCTCCTTTCGCAATTCCGGTGCCAAGGCTGACCCTGGGTTTTTCAATGTCAGGAACCTACCTCGTATTACACATCTATTTTCTATTATAACAGTATGTTACAGCCTGTTTTTTACAGTCGGTTTTAAAGCATTGGGAATGAGTTATTGATTCGGAATCGGTTGAAAAGCGGAAGGAATTCCCGGTGCGTGTGGAATAATTTTCCGGCACCGCGGGTCGTATAAATGGTCTGTTTTAAGTCGGTAAGTGAGCTTTATTCAGAGAGACGAATCATGCGCACGCTGTCACAATAATCACCACTCATGGAGGACTCAATCTCTTTCAAGCGGTGGGTGATCGATTCAATTCGGTGCGCCTGATTCAGGATTGTTTCCAGATAATTTTTAACTTCCGTATCCCCGGGCACCAGTTTCTCCAGCTTCATTTGTAGCAATTCCGTGTGACCAATAATCGCCGTAAGTGGATTGTTGATTTCATGATTCACCGTGACGGTTATCTCACCAATCGCCACCATGCGCTCTGATTCCACCAATTGAGCTTGTGCGGCTTTCAGTTTTTCCAGACTCTCCTGTAATTCCTGATTTCGAATGTGGATTTTTTTTCGCAGGAAAAGCTGTTCGGCAGCGACAGAAAATTGGTCAGCGATGAGGCTGTAGCCGGCAATATCATCCTCCTGGTAAACCCCTTCCAGTGAATGCCCCAGGTTCATCACACCCAGCAAACGATTGCCGGACCATAAGGGCAATGAAACGAAGGAATTGAATAGATTTGACTGACCCGGCCGGGATTTTTTCAATGATGTCAGAATGACCGGTTCCTTCTGGTTGGCAACCCACCCTGACAAACCAGGACCATTTCCAAAAGAGACCTCACGAATAAGATCCACAACGGTATCACCCACCTGATACTTGTGTTCAAGCTTGCCGGTGTCCGGATCTTTCAGAAAAAGTGTCGCACATTCGAAGGGAACCGCCGTAAGCAACAGATCAAATAAGGCTGCAAACAGTTGATCGTCGGACTCCCAGCTTTTCTGCAAAATCGCAGCAAGCGTAATGAGTGGGTTTTTGTTCTGATCTACCATGACCTGACCCCCGGCTCGCATTATAGTCCTACTATTATTATTGTTGTTGCGGTTGATGATGATGAATCATTCCAATCAGGTTCGCCAATTGTTTCCGCTCGTCGTAATGCCCGGTAGGTAGTCGCAGCGTGAATTGCGTACCAGCTCCGGGTTGACTTTTCACGAAAATATCGCCCCCCAGAGAGTCAATAATATTTTTACAAATGGATAAGCCCATGCCGGTGTTACGACCGTTTTTCCGGGTGGAAAAAAATGGATCAAATATTTTGCGGACGACCTCGTGTGGCATGCCCATGGCGTTGTCGCTAATGTGTATTTCCACCCATTCGCCCCCTTTGGGCACCAGTGAAATACGAACTATTTTTCTTTCGTCCCGATCCTCATATCCGTCGCTGCTATCCCGTTCGTCAAATGCGTCCCGGGCATTTGCCAAAAGGTTGACCAACACCTGTTCGATATAAAGGGGGTTTGCGAGGATATACGGCAAATTTGGATCTTTCTCTGCCTGAATGATAATATTCCGTCGCTCGAAATCTGCCCGAACGAGATTAACGGCATTTTCTACCATGGCATTAACATTCACCGCTGACAAGATATTCTCTTCCGTCTGATGCGAAAATTTACGCATGGAATCAATGGTGGCGGCCATCCGGTCGATGAGCTGAAATCCATCCCGGACGATCTGTCTATTTTTCTCAGGTTCACCCGGGGCTTCCATCTGCTTCAAAAGCATCTCCAGTTTGAGTCGCAAAATGCTCAATGGTTGGCTGATTTCGTGAACCAGTCCAACCGATAACTCGCCGAGCGCCTGGAGCCGATCACGGGAAATGGTTGACACCTGGTGCTGGCGTAATTCCTTTTCCAGCCTTTTCTGATGCGTGATGTCCTTGGCAGTGATGATGATATATTGCACACGATTCTGGCGATCCTGGACCAGGTTAAAACTGAGATAGACCGGTGTTATGGTATCGCCGGTTTTGAAACCAGCTTCAATATTATCCAAAATTCCACTGTTAATGTACTGCAGCACCCCTGATGGTTTATTCGCCGAAGACAGGGTATCGCTGGCCCATTCACAGGGGCAATCGGTGATAAATTCGTCAATACAATGCCCCAGCAGTGAGTCCAGCTTTGTATCCAATAATCCCAGTGCGCTGCGGTTGGCATATTCGATGCGCCCGGAGGTCCCCGCGATTAAAATGACATCCTGGACACTTTCCAGAATTGCGACAGTTGTGGAATAATCTCTCAAAACCCTGGCATCGCCAACGCCTGACAGGGGAACCGTATCTCGTCTCATTGTTTCCACTTTTTCCATTTCGATTATCTCCCGGGCTGTGTCTTCCGTCTCAGGTGGGTTGGCTAATGGATACCAATTGACTTTACTGCTTCACAGGGGTCTCAATGATTTTGAAAATGGGCACAGGATCAATTTCCTGAACCAGAACCGATACCTCTTTCCGATTTTCCAGGCTCAAATTCGAATAGGCGACCATGTTGTAACCATAGATCCGCAGAATGCATTTGGTGGGTGTCAGACGACGGACGATTCGGCCGGAAATCACCATTCCCTTGCTGAGTCGGTTGAACAATTGATCCAGCGGTCCCTTGATGATAAACCGTAGCGCGCCACCTGTTTCGGTGCGGGCTTGTTCGTTTTGATGATTCATTGCTTACTTCTTCTTTGCTTCATCCAGACCATAATCCGCGCCTCATCATAGGTTACCCCATGCTGTTTCATCAACTTGCGAATTTCCGTATCCGCTGCACTTCTTTCCGGCGGGTTTGTTTTCTCCGATGGACTGGTTGTTACGGGTTTTATGATCTCTTCATTTTCGGATTTCGAAAAGTTGTCAACGACGGATTCTTCCGATTCAGTAGGTTCCGGATTTTCACCTTCACCTTCCACCGCCATTTGGGCTTTGCGTCTCCTCAGACCTCGCACTACCAGCATTGCCGTTACCAGCACCACGCCCAAAATGATGAACACCGCTGCCGCAAATAAAGCCATCACCAACATGGGTCGGTCACTCTGAAATCCGAAAAATGACCGGGTCACCGGTGGTGGTGGTTTTACTTTAGAAATGTCATCCCGGGCAGGCACGATGGGTGGACTCGCCGTTTTCGTAGCGGTTTGAACCGGGGCTTCGACACGCTTATCAAGGATGTCAATGTAGATATGCTTTTCCTGGTAGTTGTAAAATGGTTTGATTTCAGAAAATGGTGTGGTTTGGACGACCAATTGGAGGGTTAACGAGTCCGGGAAAATCGCTTTGAATTTCAATGGACGGTTACCACTAAAGTACTGGCTGAATTTCCCCCGCAACCGACTGGTATCGTAAGGCGCTATGGTAACTTTAAACTGACGCGAGCCGGAATCAACATCACAGGTGACGACCGGCGGTGCATAATTTTTCCCGCTACCCGGGACGATCAGGCGACGACTCCCCCCGGAAAATTCTTCCGATGTGATTCCCGGTCCTGAATACGGGGGTTTAACACTGGTGCTGTCAAACACTGTCAAACTGCTATCAACGGGAGCCATTGTGCTATCAACCTGAGCCCGGGTCACACCGGGGGAAAAAAAGCTCACCAGGGTGATCAGGGCGGTCACCATCAATCGCAGATGTATCACCAGGCTGAGTGCTCGGGTATCACGCTGTGATGTCAATGTGCTGTCCTTTTTTCCGCTTGGGCGCATTGCTGTTGTTTGCCTCATCGCCGGATGTGCTGATAATCTCACCGGCACTGGTCTGAAAGGCATCCTCCTTCAAACCACTTTCCCGATGCGGCTCCTCTTTCTGAATCATGTCGGCTGGCAGATGTGCGCTAAAGTTAGGCTGGTTTTCAGAATCCTCACCATTTTTGCCCTTCTTGCGCTTGTCCTGTTGTTGTTCCCGGGATGATTTTTCAATCGCCTGAATGGCAGGGAGAAAAGACAATGCGCTGCTGTTTCCAAAATCGGATGACATGTTGCCACTCCTTTATTTCTCACCTGGTGGGTGCCAGATTATCCTTCAAATCTCCCAATGTTTCCTTCAGGAGTTGGGAAATCCGTGATTCCGAAACGCCAAGCACGCGTCCAATATCAATCAGGGTTAATTCCTCATAATAGTACAAAGCCAAAATGAGGCGATTACGCTCGGGCAGGTTGGCAATCAGGTGCTGTAATTCTTCTTTTAAACCCATGGCAATAAATTCCTCTTCAGGTGAAAGCTGATTTTCATCAACGACAAGTTCTTTACGGACGACCGTGTCCGCATCATCTCTGGATACTTCTTCATCCAGTGAAATGGACTGTTGCTGCCAGATAAGCATTCGGATTGAGTCATAATCCCGAGAATTGATACCCATTTTTTCCTGCACCTCTTCATGAGCAGGTTCCCGGCCCAGATTGGCGCGCAGGGCTTCTTCGGTATCCAATAATATCCTGACCTGTTTAGATTGGGATCGGGTCAGCATCCCTGCCTCGCGAACGGCATCAATGATCTCACCCTGGATTCTGCGATAGGCATAGGTTTTAAACGAGGTGTTCTGTGCCGGATCATACCGGTCGAGCGCCTCTAGCAAACCCAGAATACCGGAATGATACAGGTCATCCCGGTTCAGACTTGGAGAATCGGAAATGTGAATCCGGTTGATGATATGTCTGACCAGCGGTAAAAATGCACGAACAGCTTTGTCTTTGGTGGCCGCATTGGGTAAGATGTGATAAGCTCGCACCAGTGCTTCACCATCTAATTCCGGGAGGTCAATCGCCAAGGCTGCGATGGATCCGGATTCCATTGCAGATTCTGGCGCCTGTTTGGATTGTGCGTGTCGTTGCATCATGATGGTATCAATCCTTTACTTTTTCCCGTGTTGCCATCATTCCCACCTGGAAAAGCTGGCCGGCAATAAAAAATGCGAAAAGAACACCCACGAATACGATTCCTGACCGTATCAAACTGGTCCAGAGTGAAATCCCGCTCAGAAGACACATGAGCAGTGCGATCAAAGCAACCAATGTCGCGAAACGGTTCACTACCTTCACGATTCACCTCCTCCAACCTGAAAATCCCGATATTTGTAAACCCCTTCAAAGAGGTTCGTGCCTACGGGTTCTGTTCCGCTTGGCGTCTCCATGATCTTCCGTGTGATGAGTCGGATCGATTTGGCGGGTGGAGACAATGGATCCGCCAACAAAATGGGGCGCTGATTCCGCACCGACCAGGCCACCCGCTGATCCTGCACGATGGATCCGGTGTAGGTAATGGCGTGCGATAAAAACCGTTGCGTCATGAGATTCATTTTATGGTAAATCGTCTGCCCTTCGGATTCACTTTCCACCATATTCAAAACGAGCATGACCGTCGCATCGGCTCGATTCCGATTGATAATTTTGATCATGCCATAAGCGTCAGTCAGGGACGCCGGATCAGGTGTGGCAACGACAATGCATTTGTCAGCACTAAACACGAAGGACAGAACCTGATTTGAAATACCTGCGGCTGTATCCACCAAAACGATGTCGTAACTCTGCTGAAACTTGGTATATGAGGAGATGATGTCCCTGAAAATATTGTGTTTCGTTTCCAAAAGGTCCACCACCGCCGAAGCCGCCGGGAGAATGTCAAAATCGCCCGGACCATGCACGATAATTTCCTTCAAGGTCTTGTTACCCGTCAGGACGTCCGCGATGGTAAACTCTGTACGTATACCCAACAGGAGATCCACATTTCCCAGATGTATATCGGCATCAATGAGCAAGACCCGGTAACCCATTTTCGCCAACACGGTTGCCATATTCACGGAAAGGTTGGTCTTTCCAACACCCCCTTTACCGCTGGTAACCGCCCACACTTCCGGCCGTTGTGGCGCCGCAGCCTGAGCATTCGCGCGAACAGGTATTGGCATTTGACTCATGAAATATTCCATTGCCATCTTGGTGTTACTTCCGGTTCAAAGGGTGAAGGGGACATGAACAATCTGAGAAGGTCGTTATGAAACTTCGGTGTGAGTCCGTTTTTGATCATGCTACCCGGAAATTCACAGACGATGTCGAAGTGATTCATTAACGCAATACCTTTCACTCAGCGAACAGATTCAATTTCACAGGTTCGGATTTACCGGTTACGTCCTGACCCGCAGTTGCAAAAACCACGGGTAATTCCAACCCTTTGGAGAGGGAAATGACCTTCCCCGGGCGTTCGGTTTCATCGAATTTGGTGGCAATAATACCTGACGGACGCAGCTCAGAAAACCGACCACCACTCAGAAACATATCTTCCAAATCAGATCGCATATCAAAGACGATATACGTATTCGAGGGTTGCAGAATTGAAAACATGCGACTCAGATCTCTGATGTAATTCGGGAAGTTTGGACTGCGGCCGGCGGTATCTACCAGGATGACCTGTTTTTTATACCACCGTTGCATCAACTCCGGGAGGGCGGCGCGGTCTGATACGGTTTCCACAGCAACACCGGTGAGTCGGGAGAATGCTTCCAGTGCCTTCCCCGCACCAATGCCATACACATCCAATGACAAAATCCCCACCGATTCCGGCGGAACCATGGCGTCGTGCAATGCGATTTTCATGATCGTTGTGGTCTTCCCCACACCCGGTGAACCCACAAACGCGAGGATGCGTTGACCTTCACCACGCAACATTTCAGAGACCCGATCCCGGGGTGTGAAGGGATAAAAATCGCTCTGAATGGCTTGGCGAATGTCAATCTCCGAAGCTGACTTGTAATCCGGAAATCGCCCTTGAACTCGGGCGGTAAACTCCAGCGCGTCTTTCTTATCAACACCTCTGGTAATCAGTGTTTCGTAAGCACTGACATAGTTCCCCTGCAAACCCGGTTGAATCACCGTGGAAAGCAAATTGTACAGACCATCAATTTTCCGGCGGAGCTGTTTGATCTCGTGTTTGGGTTCCAACCCCGGTTGTAATTGTTGATCTTGTTGGTGGTGTTGATGCTGTTGTTCCACCGGATAGGTAGGCTCTTTCCGCAGATTGGCCTGTAAAATGGGTTGAAACGCCAATTTTTCCGGACTGACTTCCGGGACCTGGGCTCCTCCGGCTTCATTGACATGCCATTTGTAGGCATCCATTACCTTTTTCTGGATTGCCTCTTCCTTGATTTCGACACCAACGGTAATCCGGATGGTACAATCTTCATTATAATTCGGATCGTCCGGGCTGACGGCTTTGGATTCCATCAGGATAATGTCATCACCCAGCAGGGTCTTGGCGCGAGCCATGGCGTCATGCAGCGAACGACCGGTTATTTGCTCATATTTCACTGGGCATCTCCACCATTCCAACAGATTTCAGATTGGTATCCGGCGTGAGTTCCGAATAGGAAAGAATGAATAATCCGGGTAATACAGGAGCGATCAGCTTGCGGAAATGTCGCCGAATCTGGGGCGATACCAGGACAATGGGTTTGGTCCCGGCGCTGACGATCTGCTCGACTTTTTCCGCTAACGATTCAAACAGACGGTTCAACTGTTTGGGTGTTAAACCAAGATTCTTTAGCTGACCGGAATTCGTCTTCACGGAATCCGCCACGGCATCTTCCAGACGCGGGTCCAGGGTTGCAACCATGATCTGCCCATTTCCGCTGAAATAGGCGGTTATGGTTTCAGCCAATGCCGAACGCACATATTCCGTAAGCAATTCAGGATCTTTCGTGAAGGCGACATAATCAGCGATGGCTTCCAAAATGGTTACCAGATTACGAATAGGAATTTTTTCCTTCAGCAAATTTTTCAATATCTGGGAGACGACACCCAGGGACACCATTTCCGGAACCAGTCCGTCCACCACAGCGGTATGGCTCTCCTTGAGGTGATCCAGCATGTGACGCGTTTCCTGGCGATTAATGAAACGGAAGGATTGATTTTTCAGCACTTCCATGAGGTGTGTTGCAATCACGGCCGGGGGTTCCACCACCGTATTGCCGGACAACTCCGCCTGCTCACGAACCGCTTCCGAGATCCACTTGGCCGGTAATCCAAAGGTGGGCTCAATCGTTTCCACACCATCAAATTCTTCACCACCACCGGTGTGAATGAGGAGATAGGAATTCATCATGACTTCACCGCGAGTCGCTTCAACGCCAAAAATCTTGAACACATATTCATTGGGGCGTAGCTGGATATTGTCTCGAATCCGAATCGGCGGAATAATGACGCCCAATTCAAGCGCCAGACTGCGACGAATCGTGGTGATCCGATTGAGCAAATTCCCACCCTGGCCTGCATCCACCAGGGGAATCAGACTATATCCAATCTCAATTTCAAAGGCATCCGGATGAATCAACTCTTCGATCTTTTCTTCCGGAATGGGCTCTGCCTCTTCTTCTCTGGGCTGGTCCAAAAGCATCTCCTGCTTCTGACTTTTCTCCATGGCGTAGGCGCCAGCCCCCAAAATTCCACCGATGATGGCAAATGGAATAAATGGCATACCGGGAATAATTCCCATGGCTCCCAGAATCACGGCACTAGCCATCACCGCGCGGGGTTGATTGGAAATCTGATTGGTGATGTCAGCGCCCAGGCTGGATTCGGAGGTCGCCCGGGTGATGATAATTCCGGCAGCGGTCGAGATGATCAACGCCGGAATCTGGGCCAACAAACCGTCACCAATCGTCAGTAACATGTAAATGCCAGCGGCATCAGACATGGTTAACCCGCGTTGCATCACACCGATGGTCAACCCACCAACAATATTCACCAGGGTGATGAGCAGTCCGGCAATGGCATCCCCTCGGACGAATTTTGCTGCACCGTCCATAGCGCCATAAAAGTCTGCTTCACGGGCGATTTCAGACCGCCGGGTTTGAGCCTCATGATCATCAATCAGGCCGGCGTTCAAATCGGCATCAATAGCCATCTGCTTACCGGGCATGGCATCCAATGTAAATCGGGCGGAAACCTCCGCGATTCGGGTTGAGCCTTTGGTGATGACCACAAAATTGATGATAACCAGGATAATGAAGATAACCGCACCTACGACATAATTACCCTGAACGACGAATTCACCGAATGTCTCGATAATTTCACCGGCATAACCACGGCTCAGAATCAAACGCGTCGTCGCCACATTCAATGACAGGCGGAAGAGTGTGATGATCAGGAGTAGTCCGGGGAAGACAGAAAATTCCAACGGGCGGAAGATATACAGCGAGACAAACAGTATCACCAAAGCGCTCATCAAATTCATCGCCAGCAGGGCATCCATGATAAATGAGGGCAATGGCAGCACCATAACCGCCAAAATGAGTACGATCCCTGCCGCCAACGTCACATTGCTGTTGTTGGTGAAGGTAATCAATTGGCTGGGTGTTCTGTGCTCGCTCATTTTTTTCATCATTCGTTACTTAGGCAAAAGCCACTTTCCCCTGCTTCATGCGATACACCTGGGCCAGCACTTCTGCCACGATCTGGTAGAATGCCACGGGAATTTCACCACCAATTTCGGTTGTATCGAAAAGACTCCAGGCCAGCGGTTTGTTCTGGATAACCGGAACGCCGTGCTCTTTGGCAATCTCAATAATCCGGGCTGCAATTTTGCGTTTGCCCTTTGCCACCACAATGGGTGCCGCTTCGGAGGACATGCCATCGTATTTTAAAGCAATCGCGATATGGGTCGGGTTGGTCACCACCACCGTGGCATCCGGTACGGCTTCCATCATGCGTTTTCTGGCTGAAGAGCGCATCATCGCGCGCTGACGACTTTTTATTTCGTTGCTGCCTTCGTACTGTTTGGCTTCGTCCTTCACCTCTTGTTTGCTCATCTTCAGACTTTTTTCGTACTCGTATTTTTGGTAGATAAAATCCGCCACAGCCATAATTGCGATGGTCAAACCGATCTTGATAGTCAGCTCAAACAGAACCTCTCCGAACACAGCCAGGGATTCACTGACCGTGAGGAATGATAAATGCGAAAAATCGTCTATGTGTTTGTTGATGACAGAGTAGCCAAACCACGCCAGAATAAATATCTTGAAGAATCCTTTGAACGTTTCAACCAGGGTGCGGGTGGAGAAAATGCGTTTAAAACCGGCAGCGGGACTGATTTTCGAAAATGTGGGCATCAGAGCCTTGGTTGAGAGCATGAAACCAACCTGGGAAACATTCGCCAGAACCCCACCCATCATGATCAATAGCAATATGGGGAGTACGGCGGACCGCAACAGCTTGAACATCACAATAAACTGGTCCAGGATGCCCTCATTTGAACCTTCCACCAACCCTATCTGGAAATAGGTGTGCTTCATAAACTGGGCGATATTCGTGAATATTTCACCACCGGTATAATAAATCGCCGCTATACCCATGAGCAGGACCGCAGCCGAATTCAGCTCGCCGCTGCGTGCGACATTACCTTTTTCCCGGGCTTCTTCCCGGCGTTTAGGAGTCGCGGATTCGGTCTTGTCGGAACCTGATTGTTCAGCCAAAGCTAAACTCCTCCTAATTGACGAGCCATTGTACCGATGTAGAGATAGACATCATGAAACAGGCTATCGAACATGGATTGGAAAATGTCCATGGAGATAATCATGATAAAATAGCCGAGCCCGACCTTTAGCGGCAGGGTCACAAAAAAGACATTCATTTGGGGCATAACCCGGGCGAGAAAAGCAAATGCCGTGTCCAGAATCAGCAGAAATATGGTAGCCGGAAGCGCCAGTTTCACCGAATAGGTCAATGCGGTTGACATGACCCGCACAACGGTCTCACCCGCGCTGTCCGCCAATGATCCCTGACCCAGCGGCAGCAGGCTGAAATTATCAAACAGGGTAACGACCAGCATGTGGTGTCCGTTGGTGGCAAACAAGAAAGCGATCATGACAAACAGGAAGAATTGACCAAAAATCGGTTGTTGTTCCTGACTGCTTGGATCCATGACGTTGGCAATGCCCATTCCCAGTTGGCGCGCAATGAGGCCACCAGCCATGGCAAATGCTTCGAACAGAATATTGGCGCCCAAACCAATGAGTGCGCCAAAAAGAATCTCACGACCAACCAGAATAAAAAAGCTAATGGGTGACAGAACATGCAGCCCCGGATCCGGGAGCAGGGTTACCAGAATGAAGCTCAAAACAAATGCAAAGAGAATGCGAACCTGACCCGGAATGACGGAAGAACTGAAAACGGGAAGTGTGATCAATAGTGCTGACAGCCGGGCGAAAATCAGCATGAATTTCGGGACCGCCAGATAATATTGCTGAAAAAATTCCATGATGCTAAGGCTGCATTCCTACCGTTGCGATCTGGTTGAAAATCTCCAGGGTGAAGGACATCAGCACATCCAGAAACCAGGGGGTTAAAAAGATGAGGATCAATCCAAGTACGGTAATTTTGGGAATAAAGGTGAGTGTCATTTCCTGAATGGAGGTGACCGCCTGGAAAATACCGATCAACAGACCCACGGATAATCCTGCTCCCAGGATAGGTGCCAGGATATACACGGTGGTTTTCATCGTCTCTTTGCTGATGTACAGAACAAAATCGATGGTCATGTTACATAAATCCTTTTACCAGTGATTCCACAATGAGGTACCAGCCATCCACCAGCACGAATAGCAAAATCTTGAATGGCATGGAAATCATGATCGGCGGTAACATCATCATACCCATTGAGAGCAAAACACTGGCGACAATCATATCAATGACCAGCATGGGCAGGTAGAGCAAGAATCCGATCTGAAAGGCTGATTGCAATTCGCTGATGATGAATGCCGGGATAATGGTCGTGATGGGCAGGTCTTCCATGACTTCAGGTGCGGCAGCGCCCTGGAGATCAATGAACAGTCCCAGATCTTTTTCCCGGGTATGGCGCAGCATAAAGGTCGCTACGGGTCTTTTTGCAAGCTGGAGTGCTTCGGACTGCGTGATTTCTTCGCGTGACATGGGTTGCCAGGCGTTTTCATAAACTTCACTGAACATGGGTTTCATGATGAAAAAGGTGATGAACATGGCCAGACTCACGAGCACCTGGTTCGACGGTGTCGTCTGGGTTCCCAGTGCCACTCGCAGAAAGTGAAACACGACGAGAATTCGCGTGAATGAGGTCGTCATGATCAAAATGGATGGCGCCAGCGAAAGCACGGTAATTAGCGCCAGAATCTGTATGGTTAACGAGAATTCAGCCGGATTCTTGGCTTCGTCAACACTGAGATTCAGTGATGGCAAACCCGTCTGTGCCGAAACCAGTGCCGGAATCGCCAGAATAACCAAAACCCACACCCATGGGCTGCGGGTCAATTTTCGGGCGAATGGCATAAAATGACTCATGTCTTATACCTGGTATTTCCGTGTAAGGTGACTTACCAAATCAGCGAAATTACGATTTGCATCAGCATTTTTTTCTGATGTCGTTTCCACCGCATCCAGCTCCTCGTCCGCAAGGGTCGTGAGTAGGTTAATCGACCGTTCAGTGACGCCCAGCAGCAACACTTTTTCCCCGACCTTCATGGCAACGACAGATTGTTTGGGTCCCAGATAACGCTTTCCGAGAACTTCCATGGGCAGTGTTACGTGACCATTTGCGCCCTGGCGACTTTTCGCCCACTTTTTCGCCCACCACAAACCAGCCGTCAGTAAAATGAGGAATGCGGCTGACCGAATGATGTACTTGGGATAATTGATCGCCTCAGAATTGACAATCGTTTTAGGGGCGGGGCGTCCTGGTTGTGAATACTGCTGACTAAACAGCGTCCTTGGCTGGGTGGTGGTCACTTCGGCAGCCGGGTTTACCGGGGAAGGTTCTGGTGATTCCGTCTGCTGGCCAACAGGTTCCGTCACAACATTTGTTGAGACCGGGTGAGCGGTGCCGCTCGTTTTGGAGGTGAACCCTGCGCCCTGAAGCAGCATGATAACACCGTAGACGGCCACCATAGCCAGTACCAAAGAAATGAGATTGAACCGCACCGGTCGTTTGCCGTCCGCTCCCAATTCCCTGGGATTTAAGCCGTTTGGAAATTGAAGTTTCATCAGGCGAGACTTTTTATGCGTTCTTTCGGTCCGATGAGTTGTGTGATGCGAATACCAAACCGATCATCCACCACCACGACTTCACCTTCGGCCAGTTTTTTATCCCCAATAAAAATGCTGAGTGGTTCACCGGCCGACCGGTCCAACTCGATCAGGGAACCCTTTCCCAGCTTGAGAAGGTCCTGGATTTTCATTCGCTTGCGACCCAGTTCCACATACACTTCCAGTTCCACATCCAGTAACATGGAGATATTACGGGGTTTACTGGTCGTGCCACTTTTGCTATTTATGGTATCAAACGCAGCGCGATGGACATCCACCGGGGATCCCTCGTCTGCTTCTGACTCATCTTGATCTCCAAAATCAGAATCGGATGACATCTCTTCAGTTTCCTCTGGAATTGGCTCCGCCTTCGGAGCGGCAGTTTTGGTATTAAATTTGAGTCCCTGGCAAAAATGGCGAATGGTATGGGTTTGATCATCCACACCCAGGTTGTAAGTCATGACGACACCGGCGTCTCCGTCTGCAGGAATCAAACTTGCCATGTCGCTCTCGCCGGCCACTTTTTTGACGACCACATCGTTCGCCTGAAAGCCCCACTCGGTTCCATCAACGGCAGCCTGCAGTTGACCGATTATCTGATTGGCGGCTTCCTGCAATCCTTCCAGGACTTCGTCGTTAGTGTCCTCCGGCGCATCCATTCCCAGCATCCAGCCATAAAGATTGGCTGCCAATCCAAGTGGAATCGAGATCTGATGTTTGGTTGCATCACCGGTCAGACTTATCACCACACAAGGATATTCCTGGCTGGCCGTTTGTGCTGAGGTCCCGTCGTCAATGAATTCACCAAACGAAAAGGCGAATTCCCGCTGAAAAAGTTGCGCCAACCCCTCAGATACGACTGGCTGAAACTCCTGAAATCCGGTTTGGATAAATTGCTCTTTATTGTTCAAGGCCATTTCCCTTATCTCCTTCAGTAATGGAGTGAATCAGCACAGAATATTTTCCGTTGTAGATTCCCACGCTTCCTCGAAATAACTCACTATTCATGAGGACGATTGATACATCCTGTTCAATTCGGGTTTCCGTACAGATGACATCACCCACCGTCAGGTTCAGAATATCATTGATGGTCATGACCACCTTGCCCAATCGCGCTTGCAGATGCACCTGGGTCTGATGCAGCGTCTGGACGATAAGTGTCTTATCTTCTTCTGACCCTTTATGCGTGCCGAAAAGAATTTTCTGCTGAATTTCCGGCATACTCATGATGTTGGAAACCCACACATAGGGTACGCAAATGTTTAACATGCTGCTGTTACCGTGGACTTTAATCTCGACTGAAATCACCACCACAGGTTCGGAACCCGGAACGATCTGAACGAATTCAGGATTACTCTCAAACCGCGGGAAATCGAATTTGAGTCTTCGCATTTCGCCCCAGTTTTCCTCCAGTTCATGGGAGAACCGCTCGACGATCCGCTTCATGACCCGCTGTTCAATCTGTGAAATGGGTCGTGAAATGGGTTGGAACGTGCCACGCCCGCCAAATAACCGTTCGACGGTAAATGCGACCATCCTGGGATCGATCTCCAGGATGACCTGAGTGGCCGGATCATCAATCGTACCCAGATAAATAGCCGCCGGTGTGCTGATGGACATCATGAATTCACTGTACATGATCTGATCAATCGCCAACAATTTCATGTCAACGATCATGCGCAATTGAGCAGACAGGAACACGCTGAAATTTCGGATCACCCCTTCATGGATTGACTCAAGCAACCGGAGCTGCTCTTTGGGAACCAGATTCGGGTGTTTAAAATCGTAAAGCGTGATTTTGCGGTCAACTGCCGGCGCTGTACCAACCCGTTTCTCGGTTGGAGAAACCTTGGTTAAAAGGGCGTCGATTTCTGCCTGGCTAAGTATCTTTGCCATACTTGCTTAACTACATTTCCGAAGGTTTTGATTGATCATTTCAGACTTACCTATTGCTATTGCAGGATCAATTCGAGGTAATACAGACTGTCGATTTTTCCTTTTGTCAGTAGGGAATTGATGGCTTTGGTCAACTCCGTTCGGGATTTTTCCTGAAAGCTTACATCCAGCATCTGATCGGCTGTATGCCGCCGGTAATAGCGAATGAGGGCGTCCCGAATCTGCGGATCCCGTTCTTTCAGTTCATTGTCCAAATCTTTTGTTGAGAACTCAACCGCCAAACCCGCCACGACAAAGCGCGTTCCGTTTGAAAATAATGGATTTACAGAAATACTTTTGATGGTGTAAACCTGTCCCATCTGGCTGCCC
>Ga0210009_1001761_pt1 | contig 17364 bp, 16 predicted proteins | sample CryGeyCG2114_065_FD_185457 | JGI IMG/M metagenome (GOLD analysis project Ga0210009, IMG submission 185457) | Groundwater microbial communities from aquifer - Crystal Geyser CG12_big_fil_rev_8/21/14_0.65 (SPAdes) (version 2) | ecosystem: Environmental > Aquatic > Deep subsurface > Groundwater ... | reverse complement strand
AAGAAAACGGGCTTGTGCTGGCATTTAACAGCAAAAACTATAAAACCCTTCAGTGGACCGAAGACGGAAGCATCGTTACAACGCTTGGATTCGGCTCTAACAATAAAATTGAAAACTGTTTTTTGCACTCAGATGACATAATCTCCGTGTACTCTCCTGATGCGAAGATAAAATTTGACAGGTGGGATATGCTGGAGACTAAAGATTCTCTTTCAGAGCCTCAAAAAATCTGGAACGATAAAAAAGATGCTGTGACTAAAGGTAAGATAGTTTCACTAAATAGTTTCAGAAAAATAAAACCCTGAGAGTTGATTTTTAGGCAGGAAGGTTATAGCATTTTATCAGTATGGCAAAGAAAGTTTTAATTGTTGATGATGAAAAAGATATTGTTGAGCTTATAGCATATAATCTCAAGAAAGAAGGTTTTGCTGCAGATTCGGCTCCGGACGGCGAAACAGCCCTCGCAAAGATAAAGAAAGGCAATTATGGCCTCGTAATCCTGGACCTGATGCTTCCCGGACTTCAGGGCATTGAACTCTGCAGAATTCTGAGAAATGACCCTGCGACGTCTTCTCTCCCTGTTATAATGCTCACTGCAAAAGGAGAAGAAGTTGACAAGGTTGTCGGACTTGAGATGGGCGCAGACGACTACATTACAAAACCCTTCAGCCCCAGAGAGCTTGTTGCAAGGGTTAATGCTGTTCTCAGGAGGGCGGAAGAAAGGCCAGCATCAGCCCGTATAATAAAAGAAGGCGTCCTCGTTATAGACAAAGATGCGTATGCCGTAACCCGCAAAGGCATCCCACTTAAACTGAGCGCTACGGAATTCAGGCTTCTTCTTTATCTCGTTGAAAGAAAGGGTAGGGTTTTTAACCGCGAACAACTTCTCAATGCAGTATGGAGCGATGAGGCCTTCGTTGAGCCGAGAACAGTGGATGTGCATATAAGAAGGCTGCGCGCTCAGATTGAGGAAAATCCTTCAAATCCCAGCTATATCAAGACCCTGCGCGGCGCCGGTTATTTTTTTGACGGCAAGCAATGAAACGCGTCCTGTTCAGAAAAGCGATACTCCTGTATCTTATAATATTGTCCCTCCTACTTGTTGGTATTGAAATATATCTAACAACCGCCACAAAGGATAACCATCTCTTTTTTGTATTGCTGACTGTAGCCTTCATAGCTGCTTTCGTATTACTTATACAGACGAAAAGGCTTGCAAGAACAATAGAGGAGATAGCGGCTTTTTCAAGAGAAGTCACAGCAGGCGATTTCAAGACAAGACTGTTTCTTAAGGAAAAGGGAGAAATCGGAGAACTCGCAAAAAATATAAATGCTATGGCGCATGAACTCAAGAAGCGGCTTGAGCGGAGCAATGAGGACAGGCACAAGATAGAAGAGCTTTTGAAAAATATGCCTGATGGCTTTGTGCTTTTAGACGCCAAGGGCAAGGTGTTGATCTGTAATCCTGCTGCAAAAAAAGTTTTCGGGGTTGAGCGCGATATAGAGGGCAGGCCTCTGCTGGAGGTAATCAGAAATGTCGGGTTAACCGATATCATGAAAAAGGTTGCGGATAAGGAAGAATCTGTTGTGCAGGAAATGGAGATTGCATATCCAAAGGAACTTTATCTCATGGCAACAGCAGCGCCGTTTTATTATCCTCCCCAGAGCGAGAATGTGTCGGGCGTCATGCTGTCATTTCATGATATTACAAGGCTCAGGCAGCTTGAGGACATGAGAAGGGATTTTGTGGCAAATGTATCCCATGAAATAAAAACTCCCATTACGGCAATAAAGGGGTTTGCCGAGACATTGCTTGGAGGCGCAATTGATGATAAGGAGAACGCCCCGAGGTTTTTACAGACAATTAAAAATCACAGTGAGCGCCTGAATTCGCTCGTTGAAGACCTGCTTACGCTTTCAAGGATAGAATTCGGCGATATAAAGATGGAAAAAACAGCAGTCAGCCTTGACGATGTTATTGATACAGTCTTTACTACATTGCGGAACAAGGCTGAGATAAAGGGCCTTTATCTGAAAAAGGAGATGCCTGAAAATCTTGGCGAGATAAAGGCGGACAGAAATCGTTTGACTCAGATACTTCTTAATCTTGTGGATAACGGTATAAAGTTTACGGAAACGGGAGGAGTGACTGTGAGCGTGCAAGCACGCTCAAGTGTTAGGGAGCAGGGATTAGGGGTTAGTAAAAAAGAACCAATCCCCAGCCCCCAACCACAAATCCCAGATTTCGGCACACTCGAAATCATAGTTGAGGATACCGGCATAGGCATTCCGCAGAAGCATCTGTCCCGTCTTGGTGAAAGGTTTTACAGGGTTGACAGCTCCCGCTCAAGGGAACTCGGAGGAACCGGGCTCGGGCTTGCGATTGTAAAGCATCTTGTAAAGGCGCAGGGCTGGGAAATGAAAATAGAAAGCGCTCAGGAAAAAGGCACAAAGGTAAGAATTTTCTGCCCTATCTGTTAATCAGAACTTAACACCCCTTTAATACTGCTGTAACATTGCCCTGTTACTCTAAATCATATTGAAAGAAGACGTAACAGGATTTTCATACCTTTGTAACACGATTGTAACAATTAAAGTATATGCTAAAAGCATAAAAAGGAGGAAAAATGAAAGCAGTTTTGAAATTTGCATTGGTTATTGCTTTGTTCTTGTCGTTCACCCATGTGGATGCCGCAGAAACCCTCAACGGCGCTGGAGCTACCTTCCCTTATCCGGTATATTCTGCATGGGCTTATGAATATAATAAGATTACGGGTCTTAAACTGAACTACCAGTCTATCGGTTCAGGAGGCGGGATAAGACAGATTACGGAGAGGACCGTGGATTTCGGGGCATCTGATGCGCCTCTCACCCCGGAGCAGCTCAACAAAGGCAGACTCCTACAATTTCCTGCAGTCATCGGAGGAGTAGTCCCTGTGGTTAATATTCCGGGTGTTAAAGCAGGTGAAATGAAGCTTGATTCCGGAGCTCTCTGCAAGATATACATTGGAGAGATAAAATACTGGGATGACATGAAACTTAAGGCGTTAAATCCCAAAACTAATCTTCCACATGGTGAAATTACCGTTGTGCACAGGTCAGACGGCTCGGGGACAACCGCCATATTTACTGAATATCTTAAAAGTGTCTGTCCCGAGTGGAAAAATGCGGTAGGCGCGGGAACCTCGGTAAAATGGCCTGTTGGTATCGGTGGTAAGGGAAACGAGGGCGTGGCGAACTATACGAAAAGAACTGCCAACTCCATAGGATACGTTGAATTTGCCTATGCTAAGCAAAATAAGCTGGGACATGTCCAACTTAAGAATAAGGCGGGGCATTTTGTGCAGCCGAGCTTTGAGAGTTTTGAGGATGCCGCTGATAAAGGCGACTTTGATTCCAAGAAAGACTTTCATCTCTGGCTTGTCAATGCCCCGGGCAATGGTTCATGGCCCATAGCAGGCGCAACCTTTATACTCCTTGCTAAGGAGAAGGCAGATTCAAACAAGAATGTCGTCAAATTCTTTGACTGGGCATTCAAAAACGGAGACGCCAAGGCCAAAGAACTAATATATGTCCCTTTGCCTAAAGCATTAAAGGATAAGATTAGGGCATACTGGAAGACAAACGGTTTGCAATAGGGAAGTAACTCCCCCTTCCCCCTCTTAACCTAAGAGGGGGTATATTCCTCCCCTTAAGATAAGGGGAGGTTAGGAGGGGTTATGAAGTCTCATTAAAGGAGAAGCAAAGTTAAATGCCGAGAACTGCTAAAAGAAATCCTGTTGATACGATATTTGCGTCTGTTACCGCCATTGCTTCATTTTCAGTCATTATATTTATCATTGGTATTTTGTATGTGCTTATCTCTGAATCTTCACTGGCAATCGGGAAATTCGGCGTCATAAAATTTCTCACCTCAACAGACTGGGACCCTGTAAAGGAATCCTTTGGCGCGCTGACCAATATATATGGGACTCTCATTACAACCTTTCTTTCTCTTATAGTTGCAATCCCTGTTGCTGTTGGCATCGCTGTCTTTGTTACCGAAATATCCCCAAAGTTTCTCAAGGGACCTATTGGCATAGCCATAGAGCTTCTGGCTGCCATCCCCAGCATCATATACGGCATGTGGGGACTCTTTACACTCTCACCAATAATGAGCAGCTATGTCGAGCCATTTATGAAAAAGGTTACAGCCGGAATACCTTTAATCAATATTCTTTTTCGGGGCACACCAATGGGAATAGATATTTTAACGGCAAGCGTAATCCTGAGTATTATGATCATCCCCTTTACTGCAAGTATATCGAGAGACTCCTTTAATCTAACGCCTGCAGTGGTAAAAGAATCAGCTTATGCCCTTGGAGCTACAAAATGGGAGGTCGTCAAAAATGTTGTTATTCCCTATTCAAAACTCGGTGTTTTCGGAGGGATAGTCCTTTCTCTCGGAAGGGCATTGGGCGAGACTATGGCTGTTGCCTTTGTCCTCGGAAACAATCACCGAATAACTACATCGCTTCTTGATGCTGCAGCAACCATAACCGTCACACTTGCAAATGAATTTACCGAGGCAGACAGGGATATTTACCTGTCATCCCTTTTTTATCTTGCGCTTGTGCTCTTTGTGATGAGCTTCATCACCCTGGCCATAGCGAAAATTTTTCTCCTTAAAGCAGAGAGGAAGTATTCACGATGACAAGAGAGCAAACAAGAAAGATAGAAAATATTTTTGCTCTAACGCTGAGCGCCCTTGCTGCTCTCATAGGACTTTTCTGGCTTGTCTTCATACTCGGAGATGTGATTGTCCAGGGAATAAAGGCGTTGAACCTGAGTCTGTTCATCAATGACCCTGCTCCGGCCGGCGTTGAGGGAGGAGGACTGAGAAATGCATTTGTCGGACAGTTGATAATAACCCTGTGCGCTACATTGATAGGTGTTCCTGTTGGCGTGCTCGCCGGAACATTTCTTGCCGAGTATGCACGCGGCAGAAAGATTGCCAGAGTAATCAGTGTGCTTGCGGATATTATGGTAAGCGTTCCCTCTATTGTAATAGGGACTTTTATTTATGCGATACTTGTAAAACCTGTCGGACATTTCAGCGGCTGGGCAGGGGCGATAGCCCTGGCGATTATAATGATTCCTGTCGTTCTGCGGACAACCGAGAACATGCTGTCTCTTGTGCCATGGACACTGAGGGAAGCTGCCTTTGCCCTCGGCGCCCCCTATTATAAAGTCATTATACAGGTAGTTTACCGGGGAGCAGCAACCGGCATTTTAACCGGTATTCTTCTATCAATCGCACGAGTTGCCGGAGAGACTGCGCCTCTTCTCTTCACATCATTCAACAACTCCTTTTTCTCTCTTGATATGAAGCAGCCCATATCTTCTCTGACTGTAACCATATTCCAGTATGCCATGGGGCCTTATGACAACTGGCACGCCCAGGCATGGGCAGCATCATTAATGATTACGCTATTCATACTCTTCCTCACTTTGCTGGGAAGGTTTATCATAAAATGGAGGTATAAAGGTTGAGAATGGATGTTGAGATAGAAGTTCGGGGCCTGAATTTTTATTATACAGGAAATGTGCATGTCCTTAAGGGTATAAATTTATCGGCCTATAAAAATGTTGTCACTGCATTAATCGGTCCTTCAGGCTGCGGGAAGACAACACTTTTAAGGTGCTTCAACAGAATGCATGACCTGTATCCTAAAAATAGGTACGAAGGCGAGATAGTCTTTCAGGGGAAGAATATTCTTTCTAAGGACGTAGATGTCATTAACCTCAGGAGCCGTATCGGCATGGTATTTCAGAAACCGACCCCATTCCCCATGACCATATTTGACAATGTTGCATACGGTCTGAAGTTAAAGGGAATCAACAAAAGGACAGAACTCTCGGAAAGGGTTGAAAATGCCCTTAAAAATTCAGCCATCTGGGATGAGGTTAAAGATAAGCTCAATGTCAGCGCTTACGAGCTTTCCGGAGGACAGCAGCAGAGGCTCGTTATCGCAAGGGCATTGGCTGTCGAGCCGGAGGTCTTGCTTTTTGACGAGCCCACATCAGCTCTAGACCCAATATCCACAAGCAAGATAGAGGAGCTTCTTGCCCAGTTAAAAAGCAAGATTACCATAATTATCGTTACCCACAATATGCAGCAGGCAGCGAGGGTTTCTGACTGGACCGGATTTGTAATGCTCGGGAAGTTGATTGAGTTCGATAAAACTGATAAAATGTTTACTGCTCCCTCTGAAAAACTCACAGAGGAATACATAACAGGGAGGTTTGGCTGATGTCTGTCTTTGATGAAGAATTACAACACCTGAAAGAAAATGTCCTGAAACTCGGTTCAATGGTGGAAAAGGCAATAAGCGACTCAATTAAATCACTTGTTGAAAGAAATTCAAAACTTGCAGTGGATGTTATAGACAAAGACCTGCAGTTGAATGCGCTTGATGTTGAGATAGATGAGGAATGCATAAGACTGATTGCCCTGAGGCAGCCGCGTGCAGGTGACCTGAGGCTGATAACAACAGCCATGAAGATTACAACCGACCTTGAGAGGATAGGAGACCTTGCAGTTGACGTATCTGAACGGGCGCTGGAATTGAATGAAGAGCCGCAGTTGAAGCCGTATATTGATATTCCGCGCATGACTGAAATAGCGCAGGGCATGGTAAGGGATGCGTTGGATGCATTTGTAAAGAGGGACTCTGCCCTGGCGCGTGATGTGCTTACACGTGATGACCTGGTTGATAACCTTAACTGGCAGGTATTTAATGAGCTTTTATTTTTCATGATACAGGATCCGAAAACCGTCTCAAGAGCCGTGAAGATAACGTATGTGTCAAAATACATAGAGAGGATTGCTGACCACGCAACAAACATCGCAGAGATGGTTGTTTATCTTGTTGAAGGGAAGATTATAAGGCACATGGCAGTGCCTGAAAAACAGTGAATAGTGCCAGTAAAGAAATACTGGCGCTGACAACTATCGGCTACTATGGGAATTTCTGACGAAAATAAACACCTTGAAGATTTAGACAAAAAATACATCTGGCATCCGTTCACGCAGATGAGAGATTGGCTTGAGGAAAAGCCTGTTATTATTTCCGAGGGCAGGGATTGTTTTATAAAAGATATCTACGGCAGGTGGTATCTGGACGGTGTATCATCAATGTGGGTAAATATTCACGGACACAGAAAAAAAGAAATAGACGAAGCTATAAAAGAGCAGATAGACAGGATTTCACATTCAACACTCTTGGGTTTAAGCAATGTGCCGGCAATTCAGCTATCGGAGAGGCTGATAAAGTTATTCAGCCAGTCGTTAGTCGGAAGTCAGCTTCCAAATCCCCCCATCCCCCTTTTAGTAAAGGGGGGCGGGGGGGGATTTAAGGTCTTCTATTCTGATAACGGCTCAACTTCTGTTGAGGTTGCGCTCAAGATGGCATTTCAGTACTGGCTGCATAAAGGAGTAACCGGGAAAAATAGTTTCCTTTCGCTGGAGAATGCCTATCATGGCGATACGCTCGGAGCTGTAAGCGTCGGCGGCATAGAGACATTTCATAAAGTCTTCAGGCCGCTTTTATTCAAAACGTATAATGCGCCTTCGCCATACTGTTACAGGTGCGAATCAGGACTTAGTTATCCTGACTGCAAAACAGCCTGTCTTAAAAAAATGGAAGCGATTCTCAGGAAGCATTCTTCTGAGATTGCAGCAGTTATTATTGAGCCTCTTGTTCAGGCGGCAGGCGGAATGCTTGTAGCTCCTGCCGGTTATCTTAAAGGCGTAAGGGATTTATGTACGAAATACAAGGCGCTGATGATTGCTGATGAGGTTGCAACAGGATTCGGGAGGACAGGAAAGATGTTTGCCTGCGAGCATGAAGCTGTGACGCCTGATATAATGTGCCTGTCAAAAGGCATCACAGGAGGTTATCTGCCGTTGGCAGTGACAATTGCAACAGATGAAATCTACAATGCGTTTCTGGGTGAATTCAGGGAGCTTAAGACATTCTTTCACGGACATTCTTATACAGGCAATCCATTGGCATGTGCAGCGGCTCTTGCCTGCCTGGATATATTTGAGAAAGAAGAAACACTGAAGAATCTCCAGCCAAAGATAGAACTGCTTGAAGGATGGCTTAAGGAAATATCGGAACTTCCCCATGTAGGAGACGCAAGGAATAAAGGGCTTATGGCAGGGGTGGAACTCGTAAAAGATAAAAACACAAAAGAGCCTTATGCATGGGAAGAGAAGATGGGATGGAAGGCTGCATATCATGCGAGAGACAACGGAGTTTTCATAAGGCCGCTCGGGAATGTTATGGTGATAATGCCGCCTTTGAGCATCAGCATTGAAAATCTTGGGCGAATGCTTGGTATAATTAAAAATGCAATAAGTGCCGTAACATAAAAATATGAGGAGGAATGAATGGCAGAGGAAAAAGAGACATTAGACCTGGTAGGTTACAAGGAGAAGATACCGCCTGTAAATAAGGGCGCTTTAACATGGGAAAAGGAATTAATCTTTCACGGCAGAACACAGCGGGGTGAAGAGGTAGATTATGACGCACAATTTCAGTGGGGATGCTCGCCCACTGAAACCTTATTAATGAGTGTTGCAGGATGCCTGGCAATAGATGTAGTGTCATTTCTGCGGAAGATGAGAGCCGAAATAACAAGCTTTAAGATTGATTATTCGGGCGAGAGAAATCTCACGCCTCCGCAATACTATAAGACGATGGAGCTGGTTATAAATATCTCAGGGAAGAACATTACGCCAAAGAAGATGGACAGGGTTATAGCCCTTTCTCAGGAGAAATACTGCTCTGTTTATCATTCGCTGAGAAAGGACATCAAGGTTGATGTGAAATATAATATAACCAATGAGTAAGAAATCAGTTATATTGCTCTTCCTTTTAATCATTTCTCCGGCGCTTATCTATTTTCTCTGGCCGTCTGATGAGGCGAGGATTAAAAAGCTTATAAAAGAGGGCGCAGAGGCAATAGAGAAAAAAGAGATTGATAAGGTAATGGCAAAAGTTTCATTCAATTATCAGGATGAAAAGGGGCTTACTTACATACTTATAAAACAGATACTTGGAAGCCAGTTCAAAGCTCTTTCCGGCATAAAGATAGAATACGAAAACCTGAAAATAGAGGTAAAAGAAAAACTGGCAACTGCTGAATTTGACCTCCTTGTTATTGCAACCATCGGAAACCAGACAGGCTATATAATCGGAGACCTCAAGACTCCCGCGCGCATAAAACTCTTTCTTGAAAAAGAACGTGTTAGCTGGCTTGTTATAAAGACAGAGGGGCTGTCTTTATAGCCCAATTCTATATCTTAAGCCTTACTGCCAGTTTTATTGCCTCAAGCATGCTTGAGGGATTGGCAATCCCTTTCCATGCAATATCATAGGCTGTGCCGTGGTCCGGCGATGTCCTGACAAGCGGCAGTCCGATGGTCACATTCACGCCCCTGTCAAAGGCAATCATCTTCAACGGTATCAGTCCCTGGTCGTGGTACATGCATACCACCATATCAATCTCACCATTATACGCCTTGTTGAATACCGCATCAGGCGGATAAGGGCCTGCAGCATGAATTCCGAATTTTTTTGCCTCTTCAATTGCAGGGATAATCTCACTGCTTTCTTCATCTCCGAATATCCCTGCTTCTCCTGCATGTGGATTCAATCCTGCAACTGCAATCCTCGGGTTTTCTATCCCCATCATACTGCATGCCTTCTTTGCAAGCCTTATGGTTTTTAATACTCTTTCTCTTGTAATCATGTCCGGAACGCTTCTGAGCGGAGTATGTATCGTGACAAGAATCACCTTTAAAGGCTCTCCGGCAAGCATCATGGCGTAATCTTTTGTGTCTGTAAGCTCGGCAAGCATTTCAGTGTGGCCGTGCCATTTTATGCCTGCCATCTTCAATGCCTCTTTTGAAATCGGCGCAGTGACAATTCCGTCAACTTTTTTATTCAGAGCAAGTTCAACAGCCTTCTTTATGTAACTTACACACGCCTTGCCGTTCTTTGCAGTTGCCTTGCCTTTTTCAAAAGCTTCAGATGTTTCTACATCAATAAGCTCAATCATCCCTATGCCTGATTTGCATTCATCAGGTGTTTTTATCAGCCTTAATTTAAGCGGCAGCTTAAGCAGGTCTATCGCCTCCTGCATAACAGCTCTGCTTCCGATTACAAACGGAGCGCAGAAATCTCTTATCTCAGCGCAGTAAAGGGCTTTGACAATTATCTCAGGCCCGATTCCGGCTGCATCACCCATTGTTATCGCAATTTTTTCCATTGTCTTATACCTATAAAGCTTACTACAATATAATAAATTTATGCATTATGTAATACTCGGCACAGCAGGACACATTGACCACGGCAAGAGCGCATTGGTTAAGGCGCTGACAGGCATAGACCCTGACAGGCTGAAAGAGGAAAAAGAACGCGGCATAACAATTGACCTCGGCTTTGCAGACCTTATTTATCCTGACGGGCTTACAGTGGGGATTGTTGATGTCCCCGGACATGAGAGGCTTGTAAGAAATATGCTTGCAGGCGCAGGCGGCATTGATATTGTCATCCTGGTTATTGCGGCAGACGAAGGGATAATGCCTCAGAGCAGAGAGCATCTCTCAATATGCAACCTCCTTAAAATCAAATCAGGGCTGATTGTTATTACAAAGGCAGACCTTGTTGAAGATGACTGGATAAAACTTGTTTCAGAAGAAGTGAAGGATTTTGTGAAAGGGACGTTCCTTGAAGGAGCGGATATAATCCCGGTTTCATCAAAGACAGGGAAGAATATAGAACTCCTGAAGAAAAAAATCAGAGACGTTGCCCTAACAGTAAAGCCAAAGCTGACAAAAGGGCTTTTCAGGCTTCCCATTGACAGGGTTTTCACGCTGAAGGGATTCGGCACTGTTGTTACCGGGACTGCTATTTCAGGAAGCCTTTCTGTTGATGAAACGGTTGAGATACTTCCTGCAAATATAACCAGCAAGGCGCGCGGTCTTCACAGCCACGGAAAATCCATTAAGACCGCTTATGCAGGTCAGAGGGTTGCAATAAATCTTGCGGGTGTTGAGAAAGAGAGCCTCCAACGCGGGGATGCAGCGGTTGTCCCTCAGAGGTTTTTCCCTACTCGGGTTATTGATGCAAAGATTGAACTTCTCAAGGATTCGCCGGTATTAAAAAATAGAAGCCTTGTGCATTTTCATTCAGGAACATCCGAGACGATTGCAAGAGTAATCTTGTATAACCTTGAAGAAATAAAACACGCCGAGGGCTGCTACTGCCAATTGAGGCTTCAAGCGCCTGTTATTGTAGTGTCTGGAGACAGATATATTATAAGAAGGTTCTCGCCTGTTGAGACAATAGGCGGAGGAGAAATTCTTGATGCGCATCCGGGCAGGAGGAAGAGAGCCGAGGGGATAGAAGACCTGAAGATTTTGGAACTCGGAACACTTGAGGAGAAGCTGGCAGTAAAAATTAAAAAAGCAGGGGTGAATGGGCTGGCTATTACCGCTCTGGAAGGCTGGATAAATGCGGATGTGCCTGCAATACAGGATGCGGTAAAAGCGCTGGAACAGAAAGGCGCGATAGTGCAGCATGAAAGCATTCTTATTCACAGCGATGCGGTAAATGCAAGCAGGGCAGGCATTGATAAAATCCTGAAGACCTTTCATAAACAAAATCCCTTGAAAACCGGGATGCCAAAAGAAGAGGTGAGGGCGCAGCTTAAGATTGACCAGAAAATATTTAATGCGCTTACAGCGCCAATGAACAATGTTGTAATGGATAAAGACCTCATGCGCCTTTCATCCTTTAAAGTCTTACTCTCAGAAATTGATAAAGGCATTGAGACAAAGATTCTGAATATGCTTGAGCAGTCTGGCTTTCAGCCTCAGTTAAAAGATGAACTCTTAACTGCTCTCAAGATGCAGCCCAGACAGCTTGATGATATTCTTAAACTCATGGCGAAACAGGGAAGCCTTGTAAGGATTAACGAGACCATGTATGTCACAAAGCCTGTTTACGAAAAGATAATTGATGCGCTGAAAGACTTCTTCAGCAAAAAGAAGGAGATGACAGTTGCAGAGTTCAGAGACATCCTTAACACCTCCCGCAAATTCGCCGTTCCAATCCTTGAATACCTTGATACCATGAGGATTACAATGCGCGTCGGGGATGTAAGGAAGTTTTTAGGGAAAGGGTGAGAAAAAATAAACAAAAAGTTCTCATGCCGTCTTTAAGGCCTCTCTTATTAGGCCTTCCTTAATCCCTTTCTGAATCCTCACCTTTCCAATGCGCTCGGGCAGTATAAATTTCAACTCTCCTGCAACTGCTTTTTTATCAAGCTGCATTGAAGACATCATTGATTTGAGATTTATCTTTGACGGCGTCTCTGAAGGCAGGCCGTAAGAATCTATAAGGGATTTTATCTTCCGGACTGATTTTTCACTGACAATGCCAAGTCTTTCTGCGAGTCTTGCCTCAGTGTGCATTCCGATGGCAAGGGCCTCTCCGTGAAGATATTTTTTATATCCGGTGGCTGTCTCTATTGCATGGCCTATCGTATGTCCATAATTCAATATTGCCCTCAACCCGGCTTCCCTCTCATCTTTAGAGACGACCGCTGCCTTAATTTCGCAGGAGCATTTGATTATGTGAGTTAATGACTTCTTGTCAAGCCTAAGAATTTTGTCTCTGTTATTCTCTAAAAACGCAAACAGCCTTGCGTCCCATATCACGCCGTACTTGATTACTTCGGCAAGCCCAGCAAGCACTTCTTTTTGAGGAAGGGTTTTCAATGTATCAATATCTATCCATACAAGTTTTGGCTGGTAGAATGAGCCTATCATGTTTTTGCCGAGCTTGTGATTAACTCCTGTTTTTCCGCCCACTGAACTGTCAACCTGAGCAAGCAGTGTTGTTGGAATCTGCATATAAGCAATTCCCCTCATGTATGTTGATGCAACGAAACCCGTTATGTCTCCGATTACGCCGCCGCCGAGCGCAATGAGAGCGGACTTTCTGTCAAGCCTGTGCCTGAGAAGCTCCCCGTAAATCTTCTGAACTATGCTTACGTCCTTGTATCTTTCTCCGTCAGGAATTATTACCGGGACGGCGTCAAATCCAGACGACTTTATGGAATTCAGAACTTTTTTGCCGTAAAGCCCATATACGGTCGGGTTGCTTATGATTGCGGTTTTAGGGATTGAGTTTAAAGATTTCAGCTTGGCCCCAATCTTCCCAATGATATTGCTTCCGATACAGATGTCGTAGCTTCTTTCTCCAAGTTTGACTCTAATTTTATCCATTTCTTTATCAGGTTTCAGGTTTTAGGTGTTAGGTTTCAGTCTAATCCCTGATACCTGGCACCTAGCCCCTTTTTTTGATTTTTTCAATTATTTCTTCTGCAATCTCAAGAGGTGTTTTATTTTCCGTATCTATCATTATATCCGCTTTTCCATAATAAGGCATTCTGAATTCAAGGAGTTCCTGAATTTTTTTTAAAGGGTCTTCTACCTGAAGCAGAGGTCTGTCGTTATTGCTGCTGGTCCGTTTCAGTATGGTCTCAGGTGCGGCGGTAAGGCAGATTATTACTCCGTTTTCTCTCAAGGCGTCCATATTCTCCCGCCTTAAGACAGCGCCGCCGCCGGTTGAGATAATAACATTTTTGTTTTTAGAAAGGTTTTTTATCATCTCTGTTTCAAGGTCCCTGAACCCCGGCTCTCCGAGCTGTTTAAATATCCCGGTGATTTTCATCCTCTGAGATTTTTCTATCTCTGTGTCAACGTCTATTGCCTTCCAGCCGAGAACTTTTGAAAGTTCTTTGCTCGCCTCGGATTTCCCTGTTCCCATAAAACCGGTCAGCACAATATTTTTCATAATTCAGGTGCCAGGCATCAGGTTTCAGGTGCCAGTTTTTTGATTAGAGAATTTGTTAATCCATATTTCTCTGACGCAGGGAAAGTATTAGTTATCTTATATATCTCCAAACATAAATCGTAAGCTTTCTTCCAGACCTTTAACTCTTGGTAGCCTTTCATCTATTTCCCCCTGACACCTGTTTTAGGTTTCAGGTTTCAGGTTCGGGGTTTCAGTCTAACACCTGACACCTGACACCTGATAACTAGAACCTTCTTAGATTCTCCAAATAACCTTGATAATTTCTTTTAACCTCTGTCATACTGTCGCCGCCGAATTTCTCCAAAAAGGCGTCAGCTATAACAAGCGCTGTCATTGCCTCGCCTACAACGCCCGCAGCAGGCACGGCGCATATATCAGAACGTTCGTAAGCAGCCTTTAACGCTTTTTTTGTATTGACGTCAACAGAGTGAAGCGGTTTTCTTAAGGTAGGTATTGGTTTCATTGCCGCCCTTATTATTATCGGCATTCCGTTTGTCATCCCGCCCTCAATACCGCCTGCGTTATTTGTCTTTCTGTAAAAACCAGGGTTCAGGTTCCAGGTTTCAGGTTCCAGGTCTTTGTTTTTACTATCACCTAATACCTGACACCTGACACCTGACACCTTTCTGAAAAAAATTTCATCCATCACCTCAGACCCTGATTTTCTGCTCATTTCAAAACCCATGCCGATTTCAACGCCCTTAATAGCCTGAATAGACATCAAGGCCTGCGCAAGCCTTCCGTCAAGCCGTTGGTCCCACTGTATATGGCTGCCGAGCCCGACAGGAACGCCTGATGCAAAGACCTCAAAGATTCCGCCAAGGGAATTTCCGTTTTTTGCGGCAGTATCTATTAACTGCACCATTTTTAGAGATGCGTTTTTATCAGGACATCTCACAGGAGATTTCTCGGCTTTTTTAAAGAGAGATAGCAGCTTTTTTGGGGACAGTCCCGATTCTACGACTGCGTCCGTAAATCTGGGACAGTCCCCTTCCTTCCTATCACCTGACACCCGATACCTGACACCTGATACCTGATTACCAATCTGTATGACATAGCTGCCTATCTTAATGCCGAATTCAGATAGAAACCTTTTTGCTATCGCTCCAAGAGCTGTCCTCATTGCTGTTTCCCTGGCGCTGGAGCGCTCAAGGATGTTCCTCATATCATGCGTGTCATATTTAACTGCGCCCGCAAGGTCAGCGTGCCCGGGGCGCGGACTGGTAACATCACCCCCCCTAATCCCCCCCTTAGTAAGGGGGGGATTAGGGGGGGGTACACTCATTATTTCCTGCCAGTTCTCCCAGTCTTTATTTTCTATGAGGAGAGCTATTGGAGAGCCGATTGTTTTCCCGAAGCGGACGCCTGACAGTATTTGGGCGCGGTCAGCCTCTATCTTCATTCTTCCGCCGCGGCCGTGGCCTCCCTGTCTTCTTCTTAAGTCTATGTCTATGCCGACGGAAGAAACAGAAAGCCCTGAGGGAACGCCCTCAAGGATTCCTATAAGGGCTTTGCCGTGCGATTCTCCTGAGGTAAGGTATCTGATAGCCATCGCAGAATAAATCCCTACGGCTTGGTTACAACTCTTGGAGTTATGAATATAAGCATCTCTTTAACACTAGGCCCTGTCTGGGTCTTTGTCTTAAATAGCCATCCAAAAATCGGTATCTTGCTTAAAAGTGGAATTCCTGCTTCACTTTCTGCTATTTCTGTGGTATATATCCCTCCTAATACCAATGTGTCGCCGTCTTTTACAAGTGCATTTGTGTTTATGCTCTTTGTGTTAATCACAAGCGGATCTGCACTGACAAGGCTGTCATCTTTAACCTTTACATCTAGCAGGACATAATAACCATCAGGCGCACGCTTAATCAGGGGTGTGACCGTAAGGCTTAAGGTCGCGTCTACCTTCTGTAACTTTGGAACGCCCTGTTCATCTGGAACCCTTCCGTAGATGGTCCGCCCCGAAGTAATAGTGGCTGGCAAAGTATCCAGTGTCAGTATCTTTGGGTTTGATATTGTCTTTGCCTTATTGACTGATTCCAGGGCAGAAAGTGACAGGTTCACCTGCACAGTGCTTGCGCTTCCTAAGCTTAATCCTAAGACGCCGCCGGTAATTGCAGCAGCGGATCCGCCAGTTGCTATAGGAGTATTCACAGAAAAGGTCCCGCCGGCAATGGCAATGTCGCCGAAGCCAACCCGAGGATTCGCGGTTCCGATAGTTCCTCCCCATCTTATCCCTAATGCTTCACTGTAATCGCTGCTGACAGATGCTATCTTTGCCTCTATCATAACCTGCATTATGGGTTGATCGATTTCCTTAATAAAATCATTAACTTGTGCTATTTTAGTCGGTATATCAGTAACTACAAGCACGTTAGATGCTCTATCTGAAGTTGCAGTCCCTCTGGGTGAGAGGATCTTTTGCTTCTCATCATATATAGTCGTTACTGTTCGTTCCTTTGTTATTTTGTCTTCTGTTGAAGTTAGTTTTACGCCTAATAACTGATTCTTTACAGTTTCTACATTTGCATGCATAAGACGATATGTTTTTCTTTCAAGAGGCGACAATGCAGCTGTCGCCTTTTCTTCCACATCTTTTGCCGCTGTTTTTTCTTTTGACATTTTGGTAAATGTATCAATCGGCGCAATCCATACTACGTTGCCTTCTTCCTGTTTAGCAAGGTTGTGTGTCTGGAGTATTATATCCATAGCTTGATCAACGGGCACATGATCCAACTGAAGGTTAATCCTCTTGCCCTTTAGAGATGGGTCAATGACTGAACTCTTCCCTTGAAACGTAACAAGATCCCTTAATATAGGGACTATATCAGCATCCTGAAAAGTAAGAGAAATTATCTGCCCTTTGTATTTGCCTTCTTCATTCGCCTTAGGCGAAGGCTTTTCAGGCGTTGCTCCCTCAGTTTTTGTTTCCACACTGGCAGGTTTTTCTGCCTTTGCGGCGTATGTTTCTTTTTCAGGGAGTTGGAATGCTACTATTACAGAATCCTCTATTGAGGTGACAGTAAAGCTTGTTTTTTCTTTCAGGTCAAGCACAATTCTTGTTTTGTCTTTATATTTGCCTGACCTGATGCCTTTAAGCGGCGCCTGTGCTTTGGGCAATGGCGCTTCAAGCGTAACATTAGGCATGTCTAAAACGGTCCGGTTGTCAAGTTCAAAAACATTAGGGTTCAGAGAGCCGTTGCCTTTTATTATCAGCTTCAGGACATCCTGCTCCTTTTCAATATTTACTTTTACAATTGATGTTGCAGGCGGAAGAGCTTTTGGCGCAGCTGCCTTTGGCAATGCCGGTTCTTCTTTTTGTGCTGTCTTTGGTTTTTCTTCCGGTTTTGCAATTTCTACGGTTTTAGTTTCTTTAAAGGCGTCTTCTATTTTCTCTGCTGCGATCTTGGTTTCCTCTGCCTTT
>Ga0210009_1001759_pt1 | contig 17381 bp, 12 predicted proteins | sample CryGeyCG2114_065_FD_185457 | JGI IMG/M metagenome (GOLD analysis project Ga0210009, IMG submission 185457) | Groundwater microbial communities from aquifer - Crystal Geyser CG12_big_fil_rev_8/21/14_0.65 (SPAdes) (version 2) | ecosystem: Environmental > Aquatic > Deep subsurface > Groundwater ... | reverse complement strand
TGCAAGTTCGAGTCTCACTTGCGGAGCCAAAGATTCAAGTTTTTTTATTCCGCGATAGCTCAATGGTTTTGGTTCATTGGCTGTTATCCCGACTTTGTCGGGATGCAAGTTCGAGTCTCACTTGCGGGGAGCCGAAGATTCAAGTTTTTTTATTCCGCGATAGCTCAATGGTTTTGGTTCATTGGCTGTTATCCCGACTTTGTCGGGATGCAAGTTCGAGTCTCACGTGCGGAGCCAAAGATTCAAGTTTTTTTATTCCGCGATAGCTCAATGGTTTTGGTTCATTGGCTGTTATCCCGACTTCGTCGGGATGCGAGTTCGAGTCTCACGTGCGGAGCCAAAGATTCAAGTTTTTTTATTCCGCGATAGCTCAATGGTTTTGGTTCATTGGCTGTTATCCCGACTTTGTCGGGATGCAAGTTCGAGTCTCACTTGCGGAGCCAAAGATTCAAGTTTTTTTATTCCGCGATAGCTCAATGGTTTTGGTTCATTGGCTGTTATCCCGACTTCGTCGGGATGCAAGTTCGAGTCTCACTTGCGGAGCCAAAGATTCAAGTTTTTTTATTCCGCGATAGCTCAATGGTTTTGGTTCATTGGCTGTTATCCCGACTTTGTCGGGATGCAAGTTCGAGTCTCACTTGCGGAGCCAAAGATTCAAGTTTTTTTATTCCGCGATAGCTCAATGGTGGAGCATTCGGCTGTTAACCGAAGGGTTGCAAGTTCGAGTCTTGCTCGCGGAGCTTATAAAACCCTGAACAAAATTCAGGGTTTTTTAGTTTTATGAGTTGCTTCGTTTACATATTGAAATCTAAATCAGCAGAAAAATATTACACGGGAATTTCTGCCAATCCCGAATTGCGATTATCATATCATAATACATTCGAAAAAGGTTTTACTTCACGCTACCGTCCTTGGGAAATTGCTTTTACAAAAGAATATGAATCGAAAGAAATTGCACACCAAATGGAATTAAAAATCAAAAATTGGAAAAGTAAAACGATGATTGAGAAAATTATTTCAAGAGAGATTACTTTATGAGCATTCGGCTGTTATCCCGACTTTGTCGGGATGCAAGTTCGAGTCTTGCTCGCGGAGCTTAAAGCCCCAAATTATATTGGGGCTTTATTATTTTATGAGTTACTTCCTTTACATATTAAAATCCCAATCCGCGGAAAAGTATTACACGGGAATTTCTGCTAACCCCGAATTGCGATTATCATATCATAATACATTCGAAAAAGGTTTTACTTCACGCTACCGTCCTTGGGAAATTGCTTTCACAAAAGAATATCCATCAAAAGAAATTGCTCACCAAATAGAATTAAAAATTAAAAACTGGAAAAGTAAAAAGATGATTGAGAAAATTCTGACTGGAGAAATTATTGTATGATTCCGATATGGTCGGAATGTTATCCCGACTTCATCGCGATGCAACTTTGGATATCACTTGCGGAGATAAAGACTGATTTTTTTTTATTCCGCGATAGCTCAATGGTGGATCCCGATTTATCGGGATGTTAACCGAAGGGATGCAAGTTCGAGTCTTGCTCGTGGAGCTTAAAGCCCCAAATTCTTTGGGGCTTTATTATTTTATGAGTTACTTCCTTTACATATTAAAATCCCAATCCGCGGAAAAATATTACACGGGAATTTCTGCTAACCCCGAATTGCGATTATCATATCATAATACATTCGAAAAAGGTTTTACTTCACGCTACCGTCCTTGGGAAATTGCTTTCACAAAAGAATATCCATCAAAAGAATTTGCTCACCAAATAGAATTAAAAATCAAAAACTGGAAAAGTAAAAAAATGCTCGAGAAAATTCTGACTGGAGAAATTATTGTATGAACATTCGGCTGTTATCCCTAACCTGGACAAGCCAGAACCAATTTATCACATTAGAATAATTGAATGGTTGCATGATTGAATGAAAAACATACATCCATTCATTTTCATTCAGTCATTCTTTCGCTTTATTTATCATGTTAATATTCTGCCAAATATTACACGAACTTTACTGATAAGGTACTACGTTTTTCCCAAGACCATGCTTGGGAAAAAAGCTGAAGGAAATAATGAATATCGAAAAAGGAATTTCGAATGATGAAGTTGAACAGCTTATTGCTTTAACTTCGAAATTCATTATTTCTTGTTCATTATTCGTTATTCAATTATCGTTAACATGTTAGCGCTAACAAGAATCTAAGAGCCTAAATCTTTCGGGTTGCAAGTTCGAGTGCCTTAAGTCCCGATGCAATCGGGATCGTGGAGCTTATAAAACACTGAACAAATTCAGGGTTTTTTAGTTTTGAGGGGAATTAGACTGCCAAATCCCCAGGAAAATCAGACTACAATAAATCGGACATTTATTTACCAAACAAATGTTGCAACCGCTCCCGCTTTTAAGGTTACAGCTATTGGATTATTTCCTGCAGTTAATTTAAAGATTTGAAGATTTCCGCTATCGTTCAACACGATCAGTACTTTCTTTCCATCCGGAGTTTTAAATGCAACATTTGGTAAAGTTGTAGAGGAAGTAGAACCAATGCGGACAGAACCGGGACGAACAAATTTTGATGCGTGGGCGATAATGTAATATGCTGGATTTCTTGTAACGTTATTCCCATCAAGTGTAATTGCACCAAGACACTGTGTGCATCCTCCATCCGTGTGTGGATTTTCATTCGGGTCTGACGCAAGATTCCATTCAATTACATTTTTACACCAATTTCTTGTCCCCCCAATAATCAAATTTTTTACGTGCCAGCTAAGGTCATTTGCTAAATTGCCTGGAGCCCCAACCCACATTTCAGTAAAATATAAATCCTTATCGGGATGAGCTGTTTTAACTTTTGCAAGATCATCAATAGTTCCGCCATATAAATGGAAAGCTGAACCGGCCACATATTTTTTTGCATCAGGATCATTCATTACTGTTATCGGATAATCTGTCCGGTCAGCATTGTGATCATAAATGATGATCTTCGTTTCAATATTGTTCGTTTTAAATTGTGGTCCAAGATAATTTTTTATAAATGCTGTCTGTTCTGTTGCAGTCATTATCATGCTTGGATTATTTCCTCCATACAGAGGTTCATTTTGAATAGTGATCGCTTCAATTGGAATGCCGGCTGCTTTCATTCCTTGAATATATTTTACAAAATATTTTGAGTATGTAGCATAATATTGTGGTTTCAAACTCCCGCCGATGGATGAATTTTTAGTCTTCATCCAAACCGGAGCTGTCCACGGTGACCCAAGAATTTTGATGTTCGGATTTATCGCCAGAATTTGTTTCAAGATGGGGATTAAATCTTTCTGTTCCGGTTCCAAACTAAATTGAGTCATTGCAGTATCTGTTTGTCCATATGGCAGATCATCATAAGTAAAAACCCTATCGCTTAAATCGGATGCGCCAATACTGATGCGAAGATAACTCATCCCAATATTTTTACCATCTGCGGCAAATAACTCCTTTAACAGAGCATCTTTTTCAACCATTCCCATTTGATTTATAAGAATTGCACTGCCTCCTGTGAGCGCGCAGCCAAATCCATCCATTGATTGATAAGTTTGAGATTCAAAAACTTCCAGCAATGGTATATTGCCGGTAACAGTAGTTTGAGAAACGTTTTGACTTTGAAAAAGCGCTGTTCGATCCGGATTAGTGAGCCAAAATTCTACTGTGGTTGTTGATGTTGAATCATTCTTTCGGGTATCCGGATTTGTTGCGCATGAAACAAAAGTTGCCAGTGCGAAGAAAAAAAATAGATTATTTTTTGAGTTCTTGATCATGTGAAATCCTTTTTATTATGATGAATGATCACTCGTTTCAATTAGAAAAAATTGTAGAATTCTCCAATAATTTAACTAATTAGCAATCCTCAAAAAAGAAGATTCCCGCTCTGGGAGAGGCTCTGATTTTCTTCATAATTTCTTACGAAAAAATATTGAAAAGAATTAATCTCTCAGAATTAACACTGCACCAAGGAGAATGAAGAGAACTGCCATTGTCTTCTTTAGCAAGTTTGAGTCTTTAAATATTTTTCCGCCAATAATAGTCGCCCACAATACAGAAGTTCGTTTTACTGCCAACGTTAATGCTACCGATGCAAGGCTGATTGAGACAACCTGTGTATAACGATATCCGATCGTAAATAATGAGATCAAAGCGATCCATCCGAGGTCTTTCTTTTGAAAGGTGCTGAAGATCTCTTCCCTATTCTTTTTATATGAGTAAAATATTATTGAGAAAAGAAGTGCGAAAAAAAGATGTTGGAATGCGGTTAAGGAAATTGGGGAAAGATTCATCTTTACAAGGAGAAGTTTATCCATGATTGATGATGCTGTGAAGAGAAATAATGCTGCCAAAATATAATGGTGATATTTTGATTTGAAGAATACATTGAGCGGGGAGAGAATTTCTTTTAAATTTTTACTTTCTAAGATGTACGTTCCGGTAATAAGAGAAATTAGTCCGGCTATTTCCGTTGTCTTCAGCGATTCACCCAGAAGAAGAAAGGCAAAAACTGCTACAAAACCAGGAGTCAATGCCAGTAAGGGAAGAGCGTTACTTATTTGCAAATTTTTTAATGCAGTCATAACACATAAAAAAGCCGCTACTCCAATTAGAGATTTTATAAACAGAATTGAGAGATTCGACGGATTAATCGTTGCATAATCAATCATGGAAAAAAACGGGAGAGAAAAAATTAGATTTACAACTGCAAGCATGAACGAAAAATCAAGCGGACTGCGATTGAACAACACTTTCTTTTGTGTGATTGCAGCAAATGCTGAAAACAAAGAAGAAACAAAGGCAATTATTAACCAGGTCATAAGTAAATAAAATGTTTTTAAAAGTTTATTGGAGTTACCACTTCAAATTAAGTTTAAGAAAAATATTTCTACCCGGTTCACTTTTTATAAATCCACGACTGGTGGACAAATGATTGCGGTAATCCTTGTTAAAGATATTTTCAATTCCTCCGGCTGCTTGGAATTCAATCAATCCGAATTTATTATACGTTGAAGCGCATGATAAATTAAAGTATGAGTATCCCGGTGTTTTCATTTCGCCGGTTGCAGTGTTATTCTGTTGAGCAAAAATTGTTGAAGAAATATCAGCAACGAGGTAATCCACCAACGTGAATTTAATTCCAGCATTACCATTCAACGGTGGAATTCCGGGAAGATTACCTTTTGCCGTAATGTCGTCTCCCTTAACATACGACGCGGTAATGTGAAAAGTATAATTGTTTAAGAAATTGAATTCGGAGTGGAGGTCAAATCCGTATAATTGTGCTTTGCCGATATTGGTTTTTACAAAAGCATGCTTACCTTCAAATGTTCCTGGAATTTCAGCAACAAGGTCTTTGAAACGATTATAGAAAATACTTGAGATTAATTTAAAATCCGATGTGTAATAACGAAATCCGAGATCAGCCGACTTTCCTTTTTCAGCTTTTAAAGTTGGATCGCCTAAACGCACATAACTTCCTTGATCAATGTATTGAAATCGTTCTTCAAGCGATGGTGAACGGAAAGAATAGCCGATACTTAGCGTTAAATCTAAATTTTCAGTACATGAATATTTCAAACCGAGATTCCAACTATCTGAAATTTCATCTGCCTTAATTTTATTCCAAATTACTTTCTGTCCCTTTGGAGTGTAATTTATTTTCCCATTCGCAATTTCATAAAGTGGATTGAGCGTTGATTCACCGCTAACAAATATTTTCTCAACACGCACGCCAAGAGTAAAAAAAAGTATTTCATCAAATAATGCTGCGTCATCTTGCGCAAAGAAACCGAGACTCTTGTATTTTGAATCAGGCAATGGTTTCTCGCCCACGACTTTAATAGTCGTGTTGAAAACACTTCCGTCGCTTGCCAAAGTTTCAATTTTTTGAAATTTTTCACGAATACCGTGGTAGTTTCTCTCCCAGTAATCCAATCCAAGTATAAGATTATTATTTTTACCAAGGATAATATCAGTTTGAAATTGCAAATTATTATTCTTGTGGATCGAAGATGGTGTAATTTTCAAAACAGCCGCACGAATGGCTTCCGTTGTATCGGTTGCAGCAACGTTTTGTGTTATGTGCGGAAGGTTTTCGACATTTCTGTCTATTACTTGATATGAATATTTTGCAGAAACCTTATAAAACACTTTTGATATATTTTGTATTTCATAACCGGCAGAAATCATCTCTCTTTTTTCGTCAGGATAACGAACTTCAGCATCACTTGGGAAAACTGACGCGCCGGGAATTCCAACGTCTTCTGCTTTAAAAAGTTGATAATTGAACTTGAGTAAATTATTTTCCAGAGGAATAAAATTCACTGCCGCCGAAAGGCTAAAATCTTTGAATTGACTGTTTTTTAGTTCTCCGCTGGGAGTTTGAGTATTTCCAGCTTTTCTAAAAGAACCGGATATTTTGGAAGACCAAAATGAATTTCCTCCAGCAATTGAACCGGAAGAGGAGAATAATTTATTGACTGAATTTAATCCCGACGAAAACCCCCCTTGCAGTATAAAATTTTCATTGAAGCGAGGAGTTTTTGTAATTACATTTATGATTCCACCCGTTGCTCCCGATCCGTAAATTGATGAAGAAGCTCCTTTAATTACTTCAATTCTTTCGACATCATCCAAATCAATCATCGAAAGCCTTGCTGCGACATCAGTTGACGTAGCAATTCTATTCCCGTCAATCAGTGTAACCAAATTCTCGCGGCTCAATCCGCGAATGTTGATTTCTGTTCCCCATATACCGTCACGCGAAAGCGAAAGTCCCGGTTGTTCTTTCAACACATCGGATAGGGAAAGTGACGACTGTGATTCAATTTGAGTTTTATCTATCAATAATTCGGAGTAGGGAGAATTGCGTAAATATTTTGAAGTTCTGCTTGAGTTTACGAGAACTTCATCTAATTCTATCGGGGAAGACTCCAGAACAAAATCTTGCTTAACCGACTCTTTGTCAATTAATACAGTTGTTGATAGAGATTTGTATCCGAGTCGTGATATTCTAACTGAATAACTTCCTTTGGGAAAATCCTTCAGCGAATAATAACCTAAAGTATTAGAAATTGTATAGAGGTTGTTCTTAAGTAGCACAACGGTTCCATCTAACAACTTACCGCTTTTTAGGTCACGGATATGCCCACTAATGGAATAACTTTGTGCGGAGATTTCTATGGAAACTGAAAGAAGAAAGCGCAAGAGAATTTTAAAATTCATTTTATGTGCAATAACAAAGTGAATGATGTTTTCCTGTGGTTGAAAGATTTCATGAATATTAATCATAAAGGCAAAAGTAAAATTAAGATTAAAGTTAGTAAGAAAAGAATTGAATCCCGGTTCGAAATTTTGTGCATGTTCCTGACTTCCGCAATTTTTTAGCTTGGAGAGGGAATTTTTAGAAAATCATCTAAAAGCGGCAAAATCAGCATGCAAATTATTTGCAAGCGTTTAAGTAAATACAAAATTGTTAAAACAATCGAGTGCTCTGCTAATGCAAAAGAAGTTGAAGAACTGTAGAGAAAAACGAAGTGAGTAAATGCTGCCGGATTCCCTCTTGGGTATGAAATCTTTGAAAGGAATAAACACGAGAGGAACACCATACTTCCTGTGGTTGAATCGTTCAAGAAAACAGACAAGAAAGACCAAATAGTTGTAGTTGCTGATACTGGATTGATGTCAAAGCAAAACATAAAAGAGTTTATTGAAAAGGAGTATGAATTTATTGTTGGAGCCAGAATAAAGAGCGAAACCGAAGCGCTAAAGAGACAAATACTTCCCCTAAAATTAAACGATGGTCAAAGCGCTGCATTGCAAAAACAAGAGGGACAAAAATTGATTTTCTGTTACTCGGCTCAAAGAGCAAAAAAAGATGAGTATAACAGAAAACATCGAGTAAAGGAGCTTGAAATTAGATAGCGAAGTAACGGTTGCGAAAGATTATGATAAATATAATGACGATGCCAAAGGGAATGGTCTCAAAGGGTGTTTAACCAATACCAGGTTATCAAAAGAAGAAGTAATAGCACAATACAAACAGCTATGGCAAGTTGAAAAAACATTCCGCATATCAAAAAAAGATTTACGTATTCCCCCACTCTTTCATTATTGAAAAAACAGAATAGAAGCTCACGTTTGTATTGCATTTGCGGCTTGTGTTGTTTACCAAGAACTGGAACGGCAGCTCAAAAATAAAAACTCAGAGGTGAGTCCCGAAAAAGCCATCGCCATCTTAAAGACGATTTATACTCTTTCAAACGTTACCCCATTTTCGCAATCACGTTACACAAGACTTCTAATTAAAAATGATGAGCAAGCTCAATTATTACAATTATTCGAATTAGATTTTGAGTGTCTCAGTGTGTAAGACAGGACAACTTCATTAGTTCAATATCAAGAATAAAAAACCTCCGGTATTTTCAAAACACCGGAGGTTTTAATCAATTTATTCTGAAGACTGATCCGCCGCGGCGGACAGAAAACCATTAACTTTTTATTTCATCAAAATCAATTTCTTGGTCTGGTTAAATGCACCGGCTTCAATTTTATAAAAATAAACACCGCTTGCCAATCTGCTTGCATTAAAAGTTACTTGGTGTACCCCAACAGCTTGAACTTCGTTCACTAAAGTTGTAACCAACTCGCCAACGTTGTTATAAACCTTCAACGTAACTTTTTCTTCTTTCGGTAAAGCATACTTTATTGTAGTAGAAGGATTGAACGGGTTCGGATAATTCTGTGATAATGCAAATTGTGTCGGGATTGTTTCATTTTCAACACCAACAAGACCTTCTTGAATCTTCAAATTATCAATCGCCCAGCCCCAGCCATCAACATATTGATCAGCAAATAGCCTGAAGCGAATTAATATTTCATCGCCTGCGCTAAAATAATCCAATAAATTAACCGAGTGATTTTTAAACATACTTGGAGTTCCACTTGCGCTGCTATTAAAAGCTGCTAACCATGCCGCATCATCTCTGCAGTCATATCCTGGAAGTAATGGAAACCAGTCTCCTCCCTTAGAACCTTCCACAACTACGAAATCCCAGAAATTACTTCCGCCAAAAACAGAACCCGGATCACCCGGTTCTACGATGGCAATATCATCATACTTTAATGTTGCGTTTGTCGCTGCTACAACAATCGGAACGCGCAGTGTGTAAATCAAATCTTTGTTTGTACCGTACGGATGTGCGCTATGAATCGCTCCGTTAGAAAATCCGGCGGCAGTATTAACCGAGAAATCACCTGAGAAATCGGTTGTAGCTGAATTAAAATCATTCACATAACCACTTCGAGCAGCCAAAATTTCAATCAAAGTAGTTGAAATCAACCCGGATTTAAATCCAACTTCACCCTTAAATGAAACGAGTTGGAACTTCTTTAATCCGGTGCTAAAGAACGGCACAATAAGCGTAGAATCTTTTTCTGTTGTAGCACCAAGAGTAAATTGTTTAATTCCATCAATTAAAACTTGAGTTGAATCGTATGGCGAACGTAAGGAGGAATTGATAATAATTCCATCTTTACCCTGGTAGACATTGCCGTTTATTCTTGGAGAAAGGGTAACTACCGGTGGTTTATAGTTTGCTAATTCCGGTAAAGCAACTGACCAGATGCCTCTTCCGTGCGTACCGACCACAACTTCATCGTCAACAATTTTCATATCCCAAACAGAAACAGCAGGAAACCCATTATTTGAATAGTGCCACGAACCGCCGTTATCGGTTGATTCAATAATTCCAATTTCAGTTCCAGCCCAAATAATATTAGTGTTGTACGGCATTACCTGCAGGCAATAAGTTGCAACATCAGGGAAACCGTTCGTACTGGTGGTAGAAGAAGCAAACCCGGTAATATCAGTCCAAACTCCGCCGTAATTTGTTGTTCGTAAAATTTTTGGCGCACCTTGATCTGAAAAAATTGCAAATGCAGTCTGCGGTTCCGTCGGATGTGTATCTAAACCGGAGAGAAGTCCCATAGTCTGTGCGTAATTATTTGTAGCAGCAAAACTTAAACCGCCGTCTTTAGAGACATTCACCTTCCCTTGCGATCCCATGAAAGCTCCAGCCCAAACAACTTGAGGAGTTGCCGATGAGATGGCGACCTGTGCGAAAGTGAAATATCCACCATTCTGAAAGGAAGTAGTTATTGGAGTAAGCACCCAATTTTCCGCGAAGTTATCTGAGCGATAAACGCCTTTTCTACTTATAACGAAAAGCAAATCCGGGTCTTGTTTTGAACCGGCAATTTTGGTTATGAAAGGAGAATTAACACCGCCGTCTGCATAATCATCAAATCCCTTATTGGGGGTTTCAGATGTTATCCATCCATCAACAGTTCGTGATAAACCGTTGTACTGGCTGCCGCCGATCATTTTTAACGGGTCTTTAGGGTTCCACACAACTTCAAACCCATCTCCGCCGATAACAAATTTATATTTTGTTGCCGCATTAGCGTTCCCGAGACTATGATCAGAAAAATAGGTGCCGTTATCCTGCATTCCACCAAAATATGCTTGGGCGCCGGTCATTTTATCAACGCCATAAAATTGCGAAGTGTTATATCCATTGTCTCCAACTTCCTTAAAAGTTGTTCCGCCATCCGTGGAGACTGCAACACCTCCGTCATTCCCATTTAACATTTTAAAGGATTTTGTGGCTTGATCCATCGGAACACAAACAATGTTATGATGATCAACGTGAATATTTGCCTGTGTGCCTGAATATCTATTATAACCGTCTGTAATCGGAGAAGAAGTTCTTAAGAGAGAAGGAAAACTACTTACATTAATTCTTAACCATGCATTCGGAAGCGTTGCCGGATTCCATGTTGTACCGGTTGCTTTTCTAAGCAGTACAACAAAATTGTTTTTATATTTAATGCCATTGACTTTTGCAATATTGGCGTCAGGTAGAGCAGCATCATAAGTTACATTATGAAAATGAATTTTATCTCCGCTCAACGAAGAGACGTCAAACACGCCGTTTTTATTGGCATCTTGAAATGATACCATCAACTGGCGATTGCCGGAAAGATCCCATGCTTCAAAGGGTACATCCAGATAATTTTGATAATCCTGTGTAGTGTTAATAAACCTTGCCGCTTTTTGACCTTTTCCGGGACCAAATCTAAGCTCAACATTGAAGAGATCAGACTGCGCCAGATCGCTTGTTTTCCAATAATCATCTCCTGTTCCAACCCCGCCATTTTCAAAAGGAAGACCTCCCGGGACAAAAGCAAATCTTACCTCCATACTGTCTTTTTCAGTAGACGAGATGTTTTTTTGGGAAGCACCAGTAGAAACCTGCATTTTCCAGATGTCAATACCACCGACATAAACTAAATCAGCATCATACGGATTAACGGCGATTGTATTATCATACCAGCCTTGTCCGCCGAGCCAATCATATACTGTTCCCGAGATTTCTGTTGCTTCAGTCCAGCTTGCGCCTCCATTTACAGTCCCAAAGAGTGAAGACCCTGTACTTGTTTCGGAGGAGATATAAAGTTTTGATGTGTCGGATGGAGCAATAGCAATTTCCAACCTTGCACCGCTCAAATTTTTATTATCCGTTTCAAACCAGGTTTCTCCGGCATCAAAAGATTTTACTACGCCTTTCCCATTTGCGGCGGCATAGAGGGTATTAAAATTTAATGGGTTTGCGATAACGTGCTGAATATTTCCATACGATGATTTTTTTACCCATGAAGCTCCACCATCGTTTGATTTTAAAATACCGGTTCTTGTCCCGGCAACAACAATATTTTCATTAGAAGGATCAACGACCAGGCGATTGACATAACTAAAATTGCTGTTTGCAGTTGAAAGAAGCTGCGTCCAGGTTTCTCCTCTGTCTGTTGATTTGAAAATTCCGCTCCCTGCAATTGCATCTGCGTTGTTAAATCCTTCACCGGTTCCTGCATAGAAAACATTCTTGTTAGACCCGCTTTGAGCAATGGCAGTAGTTGCCAAATTTGGTATCTCATCAGTAAGATTTCGCCATGAAGTTCCTGCGTCTGTTGTTTTCCAGACACCACCGCCGACAGAACCGACATACCAGGTGTTTTTTGATGCATCATCAGGATCAACAACAATTCCTCTGGTTCTTCCGCCAACATTAGCAGGTCCGCGTTCAACCCAATTTAAATTAGCCACAGTTTTTGAAAATTTACTGTTGTTTTTCAATTTATTAAATTCTATGAATTTATAATTAGGTTGATAGGTCGGTTCTGATTGTCCCTCTCTCGTACGGATCATTTTTTGTATTTTATCGAACATATCGGGTTGATCAAACTTACTACCGCTCTTTTTCATTCTTTTACGTTCAGACAAAAGCGATTTTCTTGGTCTTGGTGGAGCTGCTACCGATTCGTTTGCTTTTTCAGATTGCAGATTAGATGCAATCAACTTCGCACCCTGCGAAACGGTTTTCTCGCTCCTAACGTTCTCAGCTATTAAAGGAGACGCTTTGCTTACTTTCTTATCATTGACTGTATTGTCTATGGAACTAACTTTTGGTTGAGGATCAATTCCTTTAAAAAAAAGAAATCCAGCAACGAACAGTATGCTGACAATTGAAAGAAGAGTTATTATTTTTTTCATAACGATGCCCTAATTATTTATTGGTTGAATTATTCTTAAATTTTTTGCTTTGTTTTAACATTAAACACATATCCTGATCTATCCGTTCCAGTCTCATTTAATTTAACCGTTCCGGGAAATTTCTGAACATTTACGGTAAATTTTCCATTCCATTTTACATCGCCGAGAGGAATAAAATCTTCAAGAATGATCAATTCACTTTCTTTTTCATAAATAAAAAACTTTATCGCTGTTTCAGTGGCGGATTTGCTCCGACTTGTAACCAAATAAAATTCTTTCGTTTCGTTTTCTTGTAAAGTAAAAAAGCCGGCATATTTTTCTTCAGCTAATTTAGTAACCATTGAATGATAATTAGGCTCGGTCTTCTTTGCTTGATTTGACTTAGCACAATCTGAAGCCGCACAGGAATTTATGAAAAACGACATCAAAAAAAGATATAAAACTATTGCCTTCATTTACAAATCTTTATTGTTGATTGAAATTAAATATTATTTGGATTAATTCAAATACCTCGAAAATTAAAACCATTAAAATATTCTTAAAAAAGAGGCTCGTTTAACTTTGATCGGGCATAACTTTGCTTTTGAAGCTGATTTTATTGCTCAGGAGATTGACTTGCAAAATAATAGTTATCTAACTATGTGCATTTCGTAAAACAAATACATTTTTTAGAATGCTTCATGGTCGGGATAAATCTCAACTTACAACTTACTACCGAATTCGTTTCAAAAAATTATTCTTCAAGATGGATCAACAAAATTCATCTTATTTTGTCTCCGGTTTAATTATCGGGAGAGTAAAATAAAATGTGCTTCCTTTTCCCACTTCGCTTTCGACCCAAATAGTTCCACCCTGTTTTTCAACAAACTCCTTACAAAGCAGCAACCCCAAACCTGTGCTTGGCTCTCCATCGGTTCCTTTTGAACCTACTTTCTCATTCATTTTAAACAATTTATTTAATGTTTTTTCTGTCATCCCAACACCGGTATCACTGATGGAAACTTCCAACATTTGATTACTCAATTTTTTGGCTTTTACAATAATCTTCCCTTCTTTTGAAGAAAATTTTACTGAATTTGAGAGAAGGTTTCTGAATACAGCGTTAACCATTTTTTCATCAGCATAAACCATAAAAGATTCAGTCAGATCACTCGAAATAGCGATGCCTTTTTGTTCGGCTCTTTGTTGGATGGTGCTAATTCCTTGAGATACCATATCGTTCACACTAATCTCATTGGGGTCAAAACTTATTGTTCCCCTTTGCATCTGTGCCCACTCTAATAAGTTTTCTATTAATTTGTAGAGATTGGCTGCGGATTGGTGCATATTTTTACTGAATTCGATTATTTCTTCAGTTGAGAAACTTTCGATTTCATCCATCATCAATTCAGTGAATTGCAAAAATCCATTGAAGGGGCTGCGTAAATCATGAGCGATAATTGAAAAGAATTTATCCTTTTCTGCAACGGTTTTAGAAAGTTTTTCGTTGGTTTTTGCAAGCGCTTTTTCATGCAATTTGCGCTCGGTGATATCGTGGTTAACGCCAACAACACCAATTATTTTTCCACTTGCATCTCGCAACGGCACTTTAGACCCGAGCAGCCAATGGAGTTGTCCGTCTTTATCAATCAATTCCCCCTCAATATTAAGAATTGAATCCCCTGAATGTAGGATGCGTTCATCTTCTTCAAGAAAACCTTTTTTCTTATCGTCCGGATGTAAATCACTATCCGTCTTTCCAAGAAGTTCTTTTTCATTTTCTTTGCCGCATAAATAAACTTCCTTTGGGTTGGCTAATATTTTTCTTCCTTTACTGTCTTTTGCATAAATAGCATCAGGGATTAAATCTATGATCGTGCGCAGTAAAGTTCGTTCATTTGAAAGGGCTTCTTCGGCTCGTTTGCGATTGGTAATATTTCGTCCGATCCCAACAATGCCAATGATCTTTCCGGCTTCATCTTTCAGAGGCAGTTTAGAAGTTAGCAGCCATTCTTTCTGTCCTTCTTCATTCAGAACATATTCTTCTCTATCAAGGACAGGCACTCCTGTTTGTATCACCTGCTGATCATCAGCGAAGAATCCTTCTGCCAGCTTCTTTGGAAAAATATCAAAATCGGTCTTGCCTAAAATTTCTTCTTCAGACTTTGCGCCTGAATTATTTATATCGGCTAAATTAGCAAGTGTTTTCCGGCTTTCGGTATCTTTGCAATAAATTGAATCGGGGATGTTGTTTATTACCGTACGCAATAATAAACGTTCATTTTTAAAAGCTTCTTCTATACTTTTTCGTTCAATAGCCAGAGCGATTTGGTTCCCGACAGAACTTAGTAACTGAAGGTCACTTTCTGAATAAATATTTTCTGTTTCGTAATTCTGAAGGACTAAAACGCCGATTGTTTCAGTAGGCGTAAGCAATGGCACCCCAATCCATGACGGTGAATTTGTCCCCACAAGTACGACCAGATCCTGTTCTACTAATTGATCAAACTTTTCTTGCGTGAGCAATAATGGCTTACCCGTTTTAAATATGTATGAAGTACAGCTTTTCTTCATCGCCATCGGTGGCGGCTGAGGATCGAACTTATCAATAAAAAAAGGGAAATTAAAGAGTTTTGTTTTTCTATCATGAAGAGCAATGAAACAATTTTCAGCATAAATCACTTTCCCCAACGAGTGATGGATTAACTTTAACAATTCGTTAAGATTGTGAGTCGTGGTTATCCCTTCTGTAATTTCGTACAATACCTCTCTTTCCAAATCCACTTTCTTCTTTTCGGTTATATCCGAAATAATTGATTGAAAAGATGGTTTTCCATTAAAAGTTGTTTGAGAACCGACAACTTCAACTGAAATAATACTTCCGTCCATTTTAATAAATCGCCCCTCAATTTTATCGGAAGTAATTCCCCCGGTTAAAGCCCCATACAGTTTATTGCTGACAAATTGTTTATCATCAGAGTGGACAAACTCAATTGCTGTTTTGCCAACGAGGTCTTCAGGACTTGTCGCGCCCACCAATTCAATAGCAGCCGGATTAACGAAGACAATCTTCCCTTCACACACGATAAGAATAGCGTCGGGGGAATTATCAACAACCGATTTATAATGTTCTTCCGTCTCGCGAACTTTCTCTTGTAAAGCTATCTGCTCCTTCAAACGTTTTCCTTCTTCTTCAAGAAGGATTTTTGCCCTCTTACTGCGAAAGACATAAAATGCCGAACCGATGAGCGTAAAAACTAAGACGAAAACAAGCCCTACTGTTTGAAGAAGATTTTTATCTGCAAATTTAGAAACTTCATCCAACGGAACATTTACAACAATTTTCCAGGAAAGATTTTTGTACCTCAGGGAAGCAAAACTAGATAGCTTTTGAGAGGTTTCTTTTAATTCATAATTCGTTGTGCCGGAATTTTTCGACAGAATTGTTTCTATGTAGTCAAAAGAGTTATGACATTCGCTGCACGATTTATCCTTCCGGCGAATATTGAGTGAAACCATTTCAGGATGTGTAGGCTGATACAAGACTGTGCCGTCCTCATCCAATATCCACACAGACTGTTTCTCTTTATGAAGATCATAACTTTGTAAAAATGGAGTCAGAATATCACCTAAGTCTATCACCGCAATTAAAAGACCAGCATAAGCAGCGGGAAGTTTTTCTTTAGATTTTAATGTTGACCTTGCTTCCCCCTTGTTTGTTCCGCTAAACATTGGTGAGGCAATTATTACGCGGAATGACTGACCATTATTCGGGCTCGAAAAAATTTCCGGGACTTCTGTGCTAATAAATTGTTCCCCTTTGTTCGGTTCGTTTCTTCCCCACTTGCTAAATTGAGTTTCGCCAAAATTAAGCTCAACAGCTCCTTTTATTGTTGAATAACTTACTCTTCCTTTTTCGTCAAGCAGGCTAATCGAGAGTACATTTGGAGTCGTGATATTCTGAAAATATTCTTGAATAGCGGAAGAGAGCAGAGCATTGTTTTTCCCTACTAAGGAAGAAAGCTTCTCCGCACTTTGCGATTGGTACCTTAAATAGACTTCAAGTTCTTTCGCCAACTGTTTTGAGGTAAAAAGTTGATGCGCCTGGAACCTTTCAATTGCTTCTTTTTCTGTAGAATAATGGAATTCAAAAAGTATTAAAATTGAAAGGACGAAGACGAAAATAAAACTCGTCAAAAGAATTTTTGATTTCATGACCGTTTTAAATTTGTTTTGAAGATATGATTGGAAGAAGATACAAAATTGTTACAGAGTAAATTTTAAGTGGAAATGATGTCGCAGATATCATAGTAACTTCTTTTTTGTTTAAACTTGAAATTGTCCATACCGGATAAACTAAAAGTGAGTTAGAAAACTCAAGTAACAGCTGCTGCAGCCGTTTTCAAGCTGATGCATCTGCAATTTAAACGGATTAATTCATCCCTCGTAAACTTAATAAAGTATTTGCTTATAAAGTAGAAAGATATTTAAATGTTTCCTGACTTTTGCCAATTAGTATGAAACAAATTAAGTCTTAGCCGTATATCAATTTTAAATGTCACTTTTAAAATTTAGGTTCTACCGTTAATAGTGTGAAAATGATAAATTAGGATATGGAAACAAAAGAATTATTTACGCGTTTATTACATCTCCCGGAAGAATGGGAAGTCTATGAAGTTCAATACGAAGATCTTCAGCAAAATATCCATTTGAAAATAAGATACTTGAAAAAAGAAGGGGTATGTAAAGGGACAGGTGAAATCTG